>VFQP010000219.1_pt1 | contig 145137 bp, 141 predicted proteins | sample 3512351 | NCBI WGS metagenome assembly VFQP01 (sample SAMN10412372, study PRJNA504923) | tailings metagenome | isolation source: Relicate 1 Philex TSF1 revegetated site | place: Philippines: Tuba, Benguet | collected 2017-08-29 | reverse complement strand
GCGGAGGCCCTCAGTGGACATCGACCTGAGCGTGCTGCGACTCATGGAGCGCGAGCGCGAGATTCCCTTCGACGAACTCGTGCAGATCATCGAGCAGGCCATCCTCACCGCCTACCTCAAGCATGTCGGCGAGTCCGACCCGACCGCCGCGCGCGTGAACCTCGACCGCAAGACCGGACACGTGAGCGTGTGGGTCGTCGAGAAGGATGAGTCGGGCGCCGTCATCGGCGAGTCGGAGGACACCCCGAGCGACTTCGGACGCATCGCGGCCTTCGCCGCCAAGCAGGTGATCAACCAGCGCCTGCGCGACATCGCCGACGACCACGTGCTGGGCGAGTTCAAGAGTCGCGAGGGCGACATCGTCGCGGGCATCGTGCAGCAGGGCCCCAACCCGCGGATGATCCACATCGACCTCGGCAGTGTCGAGGCGATCCTGCCGCCCGAGGAGCAGGTGCCCGGCGAGGACTACGCCCACGGCTCCCGGATGCGCGTCTATGTCACGTCGGTGAGCAAGGGTCTCAAGGGCCCCCAGGTCACGGTCAGCCGCACCCATCCGGGGCTCGTGCGCAAGCTCTTCGCGCTCGAAGTTCCCGAGATCGCCAGCGGAGTCGTCGAGATCGCCTCTCTCGCGCGTGAAGCGGGCCACCGCACCAAGATGGCGGTGCGTGCCGTCGAACCGGGCGTCAATGCGAAGGGTGCGTGCATCGGCGAGCTCGGTCAGCGCGTGCGCGCCGTCACGGCAGAGCTCAACAACGAGAAGATCGACATCGTCGACTACTCCGACGATCTGGCGACGTTCGTTGCGAACGCCCTCTCGCCGGCCAAGGTGACGAGCGCCTTCGTGATCGACGAATCCACCAAGGCCGTCCGCGCGCTCGTGCCCGACTACCAGCTCTCCCTCGCGATCGGCAAGGAGGGTCAGAACGCCCGCCTCGCCGCCAAGCTCACGGGCGCGCGCATTGACATCCAGCCCGACAGCGTTCTCGAGGAGTGAACCGGGCCGACAGCGCCGCGGCCGGGGGTAAGATGGATCCCGCACGAACGTGTCTCGGCTGCCGTTCTCGCGACTCCCGGTCCGCCCTGCTGCGGCTGGTCTTGCGAGACGGCACGGTCGTTCCGGACGATTCCGGAACGCTCGCCGGCCGGGGAGCGTGGGTTCACCCCACGCGGGAGTGCGTCGACGCGGCAACGAAGCGCCGGGCCTGGTCCCGAGCGTTCCGGGTCGCGACGGCGCTCGATACCTCCCCCGTGACGGCAGCAGTCGATGGCTCGTCGAGCCATCCGAACGAACAGGCTGATTGACCTATGGACAACTAATGAGCGGCTCGAAATGAGACCCGTCCACTAATCGCCTGCCCCTGTCCAGGGCGCAGGCCCAGACAGGAGAACTGTGGCAAACCCACGCGTGCACGAGATCGCGTCTGACCTCGGCATCGAATCGAAGATCGTCCTTGAGAAGCTCAAGGAGATGGGCGAGTTCGTCAAAGGACCGTCCTCGAGCGTCGCGCCGCCCGTTGCGCGTCGCGTGAAGGCGGCCCTCGAAGCGGACGGCATCAAGCCGGCCGCGGCGCCCGCCAAACCGAAGCCGGCGGCGGCCAAGCCCGCCCCCACTCCCGAGCCCACCCCGGCGCCGGAGGCGTCGGCACCGGTCGCCGACGCGCCTTTGACGGTCGCGGAGCGTCAGGCTCAGGCCGAGGCGGCCCAGGCTGCGGCGAAGGCCGCGCAGGCGACCCAGCCGGCCGCCGAAGCGGCCCCCGCGGATGCGGCGCCGAGCCCGTCCGAAGTGCGTCCGACCAACATCCCGCGCCCCGGCATGCCGCGCCCCGGCAACAACCCGTTCTCGTCGAACCAGGGCATGGGGCGTCCCGGACCGCGTCCGGGCAACAACCCGTTCTCGTCGAACCAGGGCATGGCCCGGCCCGGCGCGGGCAGCCCGCGTCCCCAGGCGCCGCGGCCCGGTTCGCCGCGTCCCGGCAACTTCCAGCAGCGTCCGGGCAGCCCCGGCTTCCAGCAGCGTCCCGGCGGTCCCGGTCGTCCCGGCGGTGCCGGTGCGGGCGGCGGCTACCGCGGAGGCGGTGCCGGCGCCCCCGGCGGCGGTACCGGATTCGGACCCAACCGGCCCCCGGCCGGCGGCGGCGGTCGCGGTCGCGGGCCTGGTGGCGGCACCGCGGGCGCGTTCGGTCGCGGTGGTGGCAAGAGCAAGGCCCGCAAGTCGAAGCGGACGAAGCGCGCCGAGTTCGAGATGCGGGAAGCGCCGTCGCTCGGCGGCATCACCGTTCCCCGCGGCGACGGCAGCCAGGTCATCCGGCTGCGGCGCGGTGCGTCGATCACCGACCTCGCTGACAAGATCGAGACGTTGACGAACATCACGGTTCAGCCGGGAAGCCTCGTCACCGCGCTCTTCCACCTCGGTGAGATGGCGACGGCGACCGAGTCGCTCGACGAGGCGACGTTCGCGATCCTCGGTGAAGAGCTCGGCTACCGCATCCAGGTGGTCTCGCCCGAGGACGAAGACAAGGAGCTCCTCGAGGGCTTCGACATCGACCTCGAGCAGGAGCTCGAGGACGAGACCGACGAAGACCTGGAGATTCGCCCGCCGGTCGTGACCGTCATGGGTCACGTCGACCACGGTAAGACCAAGCTGCTCGACGCGATCCGTGAGGCCAACGTCGTGGCGGGCGAGGCCGGTGGCATCACCCAGCACATCGGTGCCTACCAGGTGTGGACCGAGCACGACGGCTACGAGCGCGCCATCACCTTCATCGACACCCCCGGTCACGAGGCGTTCACCGCCATGCGTGCCCGTGGTGCCCAGGTGACCGACATCGCGATCCTCGTGGTCGCCGCCGACGACGGCATCATGCCCCAGACGGTGGAGGCGCTCAACCACGCCCAAGCCGCCGGCGTGCCGATCGTCGTCGCCGTCAACAAGATCGACAAGGAAGGCGCCAACCCGGCCAAGGTGCGTCAGCAGCTGACCGAGTTCGGGCTCGTCGCCGAAGAGTACGGTGGCGACACCCTCTTCGTGGACGTGTCGGCCCTCAACAAGATCGGTATCGACAACCTGCTCGACGCCGTGCTGCTCACCGCGGACGCGGGACTGGACCTGCGGTCCAACCCGAACAAGGCGGCGCGCGGTGTCGCGATCGAAGCCAAGCTCGACAAAGGTCGCGGTGCGGTCGCGACGGTGCTCATCCAGTCGGGAACGCTGCGCGTCGGCGACGCGATCGTGGCCGGCACCGCCTACGGGCGTGTGCGGGCGATGATGGACGAGAACGGCGAAGCGGTCGACGAGGCCCCGCCGTCGCGTCCGGTGCAGGTGCAGGGTCTGTCGAGCGTTCCGCGCGCCGGCGACATGTTCCTCGTCACCGACGAGGACCGCACCGCCCGCCAGATCGCCGAGAAGCGCGAAGCGGTCGAACGCAACGCTCAGCTGGCCAAGGCCCGCAAGCGCATCTCGCTCGAGGACTTCACGCGCTCGCTCGCCGAAGGCAAGGTCGACTCGCTCAACCTCATCATCAAGGGTGACGTTTCCGGTGCCGTCGAGGCGCTCGAGGAGGCCCTGCTCAAGATCGAGGTCGACGAGTCGGTTCAGCTGCGCATCCTGCACCGCGGTGTGGGTGCGATCACCGAGTCGGATGTGGACCTCGCGACGATCGACAACGCGATCGTCATCGGCTTCAACGTTCGACCGGACGTCAAGGCGCGCGAGCGCGCCGCCCGCGAAGGCATCGACATCCGGTTCTACTCGGTCATCTACGCCGCGCTCGAAGACATCGAGAACTCGCTCAAGGGCATGCTCAAGCCTGAGTTCGAAGAGGTGCAGTCGGGTCTGGCGGAGATCCGCGAGGTGTTCCGCTCGTCGAAGTTCGGCAACATCGCCGGTGTGCTCGTTCGCTCGGGTGTCATCACGCGAAACGCGCGCGCACGGGTCATCCGCGATGGCGTCGTCCTCGGCGACAACCTGGCCATCGAGTCGCTGCGCCGGTTCAAGGATGACGTCACCGAGGTGCGTGACGGCTTCGAGTGCGGTATCGGACTCGGCCGGTTCAACGACATCCAGATCGGTGACGAGATCGAGACGATCGAAATGAAGGAGAAGCCGCGGGTGTAACTCGGGGTGTCGGTGTCCGCCGCCGACGTCGAGTTCGCGAGAACGGGGACCCCCGGACCCCGAGTCTCCCGAACTCGACGTCGGCGGCGGTCACCTCTCGAATTACACCCTGCGGCCGGAGGCTGGAGGGGTTATGGCTGACGCGGCACGCGCGGCGAAGATGGCCGACCGCATCAAGGTCATCGTGGCGAAGACCCTTGAGCGCGGGGTGAAAGACCCGCGACTCGGATTCGTCACGATCACCGACGTGCGCGTCACCGGTGATCTACAGCACGCCTCGATCTTTTACACCGTCTACGGCACCGACGAAGAACGCGCGGACACGGCGGCGGCGCTCAAGTCGGCGACCGGCATGCTGCGCAGCGAGGTCGGCAAGAACATCACGGCTCGGCTCACCCCGTCGCTCGAGTTCATTCCCGACGGCATCCCCGAGAACGCCGCCCTCATCGACACTCTGCTCAGCGAGGCCGCGGCCCGTGATGCGGCCGTCGAGTCGCTCGCGAAGGAGGCGACCTACGCCGGCGACGCCGACCCGTACATCAAGCCCCGCGACGAAGACGACGACGACTTCGACGAGGACGACTTCGACGACGACGACGAAGACGACGAAGACGACGAAGACGACGAGGACGACGAGGACGACGCCGAACGGGGCGACAAGGACGACTAGTCCGGGTCAGCCCAACGCCCGGATGAGCAGGAACGACCACACCGGGTTGATGAGAATGCTCACCACGAGCACCGTGATGGCCGCCCCCTTGCGCGATCCCGACCACGTCAGCCACCAGATCGCGGCGGCCGTGGTGACGGCACCGACGATCGCCTCGGCCAGGAAGAAGCGGTACACGTCGTCGCCCGACTCGTAAGTGAAGCCGTTGAACGCGAAACCGGCGAGCACGATCATCGCACCGAGCCCGACGACGGCGATCGTCCGCGGCAGGCCGACAAGGGGACGCGCGGGCTCGGTCATGGCCGCGAGCCTAGCGCGCGCGAGCCTCGACGGCGAGAGCCGCCCGATCCTCCAGATAGTCGGCGAGCCGCACCTCCGCGTCGGGCAACCGCAGCCACAGCACTCCGTCCCGTTCGACGATCGCGTCGCCGAACTCGAGCGGACGATGGTCGAAGTCGACGGTCTCACCCGACCGGAACGCGCGGGCGGCCAAACGCTGCCATTCCCGGCGCTGTTCACCGGCGAGGGTCTTGTCGGAGGAGAACGGCCGTGGCTCGACCGCCCGCGTGACGGTGCCGGTCGCCCACAGCCGCCCTTCGCGGTCGACGAGCACGGCGCCCAAGCGCCACGCGCGACCCGTCGCAACGAACCGGGCGCGCTGCACGAACGGTCCGCGCCGCCGGGCGGGCACGAACTCGGCGAGCTGCTCGTCAGGTACCGCCGCGGCGGCCAGCCGCTCACCGATCTCCCGCGCGAGCCGTTCGATCGCCTCGCTCACTTGAGCAGCCTCGACAGAACCCGGTCGGCGAGCGGCTTGCCGCCCGTCTGGCAGGTCGGGCAGTACTGGAAGGTCGAGTCGGCGTAGATCACCTGGCGGATGGTGTCCCCGCACACGCCGCACGGCTCGCCCGTGCGGCCATGCACGCGCAGGTTGGTCTTCTTCTCGCCCTTCAGTTCGGATGCGGCCAGTCCGTCGGCGCGCTCGACGGCCGAGCCGAGGGTTTCCCGAATGGCGGCGTACAGCCGATCGATCTGAGCGTCGTCGAGCGTCGCCGGGGTGAACGGCGACATCCGCGCCACGTGCAGGATCTCGTCGGAGTAGGCGTTGCCGATGCCGGCGATGACGGACTGGTTGCGCAGCAGGCCCTTCAGCTGGCTGCGGCCCGACGCAGCGAGGATGCCGGCGAGCACGTCGCGCGTGAACGCCTCCGACAGGGGATCGGGGCCGAGGGTGCCGATCCGTTCGACATCGGCGGGCCTGCGCACAACCCACAGCGCGAGACTCTTCTTCGTGCCCGCCTCGGTGAGGTCGAACCCGGAGCCGGTGGCGAGCGCCTCATCGTCGGCGAGCACGAGTCGAGCGGCGAGCGGACCCCGGTTCGGTCGGCCCGACGACTGCGGCGCCGCCTGACGCCAGCGCAGCCAGCCGGCGCGGGCGAGGTGGATGATCACGTGCAGCACGCCGTCCTCGGTATCGACGACGATGTCGAGGAACTTGCCGTGCCGGTCGACGCCCGTGATGGTGCCGCCGTTCAGCGCCGTCGCGGGCGGGTCGAACGTCTTCAGAGCGGCGAAAGAGACCATCTCCAGTCGCGCGATCCGCCGGCCGACGAGGCGAGTGCGCAGGTCTGTGACGAGGGCGTGCACCTCGGGCAACTCGGGCATGCCTCCAGTTTCCCTCTCATCGGGGCCTGGCGGTCAAGGGAGTTCGTAGCCGCCGTCGACCGCCACGACGAGGCCATCCGCGAGCAGGCCGGCGAGGGCCCGCTCGCGCTGCACCGCGTCAGCCCACACCGTCTGCAACTCGGCGGCGGTCACAGGCATCTCGCTCGCCCGCAGCTCGGCGAGGAGGAGTCCGCGGACCTGTCGGTCGCTGCCTGCGAAGCGTTTCTGCACGGGTGCGCGCGGCCCGTGGTAGGGCGGGTAGCCCTGAGCTCGCCAGGCGCAGAGCTGCGCGACAGGGCACTGCTCACAGCGTGGGGAGCGCGCCGTGCAGACCACCTGCCCGAGTTCCATGAGGGCCGCGTTGGCCAGGCGTGCGCCCTCGCGATCGTGGGGGAGCACCGCCTCCATCTCGGCGAGGTCCCGCCGGGTCGAGGGTGGGCCGGCTTCCCCGACGCCGCGCACGGCGCGCGCGAGCACTCGCCGCACGTTCGTATCGACGACGGGATGCCGGTCGCCGTACGCGAACGCCGCAACCGCCCGCGCGGTGTAGTCGCCGATGCCCGGCAGGGCGAGCAGCGCGTCCACGTCACGGGGAACCACGCCGCCGTGACGCTCAACGATCGCCACGGCGGCGGCGTGCAGGTTGAGTGCGCGTCGCGGATAGCCGAGTCGGTCCCACGCGCGCACCGCTTCGCCGGGAGGTTCGGCGGCAAGCGTCGCGGGCGTCGGCCAGCGCTGCAGCCACACGTCGAGCCGCGGGATCACCCGCGCGACGGGCGTCTGCTGCAGCATGATCTCGCTCACGAGAATGCCCCACGCACCGAATCCGTCACGCCGCCACGGCAGGTCGCGACCGTGCTCCCGGAACCAGGCTCCCGCGGCCGCCGCGATGCTCACGAGACAACATTAGGCTGGGGCGCATGCCACTGTGGACCACCGAGACGCGCACGTTCTTCGACTCGATCGCCGACGAGTTCCTCGCGCAGTACGGCAAGGGGCGCACCCTTCTCGCCGTCGACGGCATCGACGGTGCGGGCAAGCGTCCGTTCGCGGATGCGCTCGCCGAACGACTCGGGCGCGGCGGTCACGCTGTGTTCCGCGCCTCCGTCGATCGCTTCCACCGCCCGCGCGCCGAACGCTATGTGCGCGGCGTCGACTCCGCCGAGGGCTACTACTACGACTCCTTCGACTACGAGTTGTTCCGCCGGGTGCTCATCGAACCGTTCCGTCTCGGGGGCAGCGCGGGGTTCACGACGGCGGCCTTCGATGTCGAGCGGGACACCCCGCTCGAGTTGCAGTGGCAGACCGGCCCGCAGGATGCAACCCTCGTCGTCGATGGCGCTTTCCTCAACCGCCCCGAACTGCGCGGACTGTGGCACTACTCGATCTGGCTTGAGGCGGACCCGGACCGTGCCTGGGATCGCCTGCTCCAGCTGGACGGCCCTGCCGGGCAGAGCCCGCGCTATCCCGGCGGTCAGCGGTTGTATCTCGCGGAAGCGAACCCACGGGCGCGTGCGACCGCGATCGTCGACAACACGGACCCGGAGCATCCGCGCCGCGTGTTCGCGGACGCCTGCTGAGGCCCGCTGCCGCCGCGCCGCGAGTCACGCTCAGCCCAGGGCGCGGTAGGCGGCGACGACCTCGTCGGGTTCGAGGAACCGGCCCGTCTTCTCCACGCCATGCACGAGGTCGACCATGAGCGCGTTGATGGGCGCTGACCGTCCGACGGCCGCCGCGGCGCGCACGACCGAGCCGTTGAGGTGATCGATCTCCGTCGTCTGACCTCGACGGATGCTCTGCAAGGTCGACCCCGGATTGGGTACCGAGCCCATCCGACGGGCCATCGCTCGCGGCAGGAACTGCCCGGCCCACAGCGGCAGGACGCGCACGAGGCCGAGGATGCGTCGCCCCACCCCCTGCAGCGGCTCGAATCGCACCTTCGAGCGCCGACCGATCCGCACCGTCTCGCGGATGCTCGCTGTCATCACCTGCCGCAAGCCCGCGTGAGCGACGACGTCTTGCACGCTCTTGCCGGTGATCGCCGGCAGCGCATTGACCTGGTTGATGATGAGCTTCGTCCACTGGGCACCGACGAAGTTCGGCGTGACCGTCGTGGGCATGACCGTCGAGAGCAAGCGGGCCGCGTACCGCGCGGGCAGGTCGTCGTCGCCGAGAACCCCGAGGTAGGTCGGTCCGGCCGCCGTGACGGTGATCTCGCCGGGCGAGAGGTAGCTCGCGGCGAACGTCGCCAGGCCACCGATGATGTCCGAGCGCGGCGACGCGGCCTGGGCTGCGGCGATCCCGTCGAGCCCGTTCTGCACGACGACGACCGGAACTCCGCGCAGCAGGGCGATGTTCTCGCGGATCGCGGCCACCGCGTCCTGCGCTTTCGTCGTCACGAGCACGAGTTCGGGAGCGCGTGTGAGCGCGGAGCTGGCCCGCACGATCACGTCGGCGTCGCCCCAGGCGCCGCGCAGACGGATGCCCGACTCGGCCATCGCCTCGAGGTGGGCCCCGCGCGCGGTCACTTCGACCTCGTGACCGGCGCGCGCCAGCAGTGCCGCGATCGCACCGCCGACTGCCCCGGCTCCGACCACGCCAACCCGCATGCCCATGATCCTAGGGCCGGTAGGATCGAGCGCATGGAGGCGGGGCCGGAGCAGTCGCATGCCGCCTCGGTGCCCGGCAGCGGAGTGCTCCTCGTGGACAAGCCCGCCGGTCTGACCAGCCACGGCGTCGTTGCCGCAGCGCGTCGCGCTCTCGGCACCCGCAAGGTCGGTCACGCAGGAACTCTCGACCCCCTGGCGACGGGTCTGCTCGTGCTCGGCGTCGGCTCATCCACCCGGCTGCTGACGTGGCTGGTCGGCGCCGACAAGACGTACGAGACGACGATCCGGCTGGGCCGTGCGTCGACGACCGACGACGCCGAGGGAGAACTCGGGCCTGCTGCGTCGCCTGCCGCGCTCGCGGCCGCGGACGACGATGCGATCGCGGCGGGCGTGCGCGAGCTGACGGGCGACATCCTGCAGCGCCCGAGCGCGGTCAGCGCGATCAAGGTCGACGGCCGACGCGCGTACGCGCGGGTGCGCGACGGGGAGGCGGTCGAGCTGCCCGCCCGTCCCGTCCGGGTCGATCGTTTTGACATCGCGGCCGTGCGCCGGACCGAGGATGCGATCGACGTCGACGCGGTTGTCGACTGCTCGTCCGGCACCTACATCCGTGCGCTCGCTCGCGACCTGGGCGAGCGTCTCGGCGTCGGCGGGCACCTCACCGCGCTGCGGCGCACCCGCGTCGGCCCGTTGCGCGTGGACGACGCGTCCGCCTTGGACGCGGACCTCCGGGCGGCTGTGCGGCCCGCCGCCGAGATCGCCGCCGCACTGTTTCCCACCGTGCATCTCGACGCGGCAACCGCCGCCGACCTCGCGCACGGCAAACGCATCCGTGTGTCGGCCCCCGACGCGGACACCGTCGCGGCGCTCGCGCCCGACGGACACCTGATCGGTCTCGTCAAGGTCGCCGCAGGTGCCGCGCGCGTGCTCACCAACTTTCCCCCAGAACCCGCAGGAGTGCCGTGATCGAGTGGTTCACCATCGCCCAGGTCGCCGTCGCCGTCGCCGCAGGGCTGCTGTGCGTCGTGCTCGGCCTGATCGGGCGCGCCCCCAATGACTTCGTCGTGGGCGCGACCGCCCTCGTCGAGCTTCTGCTGCTTGCGCAGGTCGTTATCGCGCTCATCGCGCCCGCCGTCGGCAACGAGCCCACCGGGAGCGGCCTGGAATTCTGGGTGTACTTGGTCTCCGCGGTGCTCATCCCGCCCCTCGCCGTGCTGTGGGCGCTCATCGACCGGGGACGCTGGAGCACCGTCGTGCTCGGGGTCGCCTGCCTCGCGGTGGCGGTCATGGTGTACCGCATGGGTGTGATCTGGTTCGTTCAGGCCGCGTGACCCGGCGCGGATGCGAACGGGGCGGTCACTAGAGTTGATGCCGATGTCCCAGTCCTCTTCCCGCGCCGTGGGCGTCGGCCGCGTTCTCGTCGCCGTCTACGCCGTGCTCGCCCTCGCGGCAACGGCGCGTTCGGTCCTGCAGTTGGCAACCCGCTTCGAGGAGGCGCCCGTCGCCTACACCCTGTCGGCGTTCGCGGGGCTCATCTACATCGTTGCGACGATCGCGCTCGTGGCTCCGGGGCGCGCGTGGTACGTCGTCGCCTGGGTGACGATCTCGATCGAGTTGGCGGGGGTGCTCATCGTCGGCACGCTGAGCCTCGTCGACCCGGAGCTGTTCCCCGCCGCGACCGTGTGGTCGTTCTTCGGCATGGGGTACCTGTTCATCCCCCTCGTGCTCCCCGTGCTCGGGATGCTGTGGTTGGCCCGCATGCGACCGGCTCCCGCCGCGGACACCCCGGTGGCGGACACCCCGGTGGGGGAGAGCTGATGCTGTTCTGGACCTCCACCACCGACGTGCCCAGCGACTTCGGCCCGAGCGCGGTCACCGTCGGCAAGTTCGACGGGGTTCATCGCGGACACCGCGCCGTGATCGACCGCGTGCGGGCGACGGCCGACGAGTTCGGTCTCGTGCCGACGGTGGTCACCTTCGACCGCAACCCGCTGAGCGTGCTGCGCCCCGAGATCTGCCCCGATCCTCTCGTGAGCAATCCGCAGAAGGTCGACCTGCTCGCCGATGCGGGCGTGGGTGCGACGCTCATGCTCACCTTCGACGATGAGTTCCGTGCCATGCCTGCCGAGCGCTTCGTGACCGAGATCCTCGTCGACACGCTCCACGCGCGCGTGGTGCTCGTGGGCGCCGACTTCCGGTTCGGTGCGCGCGGTGCCGGCGATGTCGCGCTGCTGCGCGATCTGGGTGCCGAGCACGGTTTCGAAGTCGTGGAGGTCGAGGACCATGCCGAAGACGGCGGGCGCCGTGTGTCGTCGACGTGGGTGCGGGAGCTGCTCGACGCGGGCGATATCCGCGGTGCGACGCGGCTGCTCGGCGTGGCCCCGTCGGTGCGGGCGGAGGTCGTGCACGGTTTCCAACGCGGCCGCGCACTCGGGTACCCGACGGCCAACCTCTCGTCGGACGTGGAGGGCTACCTGCCCGCCGACGGCGTGTACGCGACCTGGCTCATCGTCGACGGGGTGCGCTACGGGTCGGCGACCTCGATCGGCAACAACCCGACCTTCGACGGGGTGCGCGACAAGCAAGTCGAGTCCCACGCGTTCGACCAGACCTTCGACCTCTACGGTCGGCGGGTGAGCGTCGAGTTCGTCGAGTTCATCCGCGGCATGCACAAGTTCTCCGGACCCGACGAGCTGGCCGCACAGATGGCCCTGGATGAGCGGCGGGTGCGCGACGTGCTCGGGCTGCCGTCCCGAGCCGGAAGGTGAGCGTACCGAGGCGTCCCCTCTGGCGCGGTCGGGCACTCGTGCTCGTCGGCATCGTGCTGCTTGCGCTCAACCTGCGTACCGCAGTGTCGTCGCTGTCACCGATCCTCGGCGCGATCGGTGAGGACATCCCGCTCGACGCCCTCGGAATCGGTGTACTCGGCATGCTGCCCCCCGCGGCCTTCGCGGTGGCCGGGGCGGCCGCGCCGTGGGTGGCTCGTCGGATCGGACTGGAGTGGGCGGTCGCGGTGTCGTGCCTCGCGATGGTGCTCGGGCCGCTCGTACGGTCGCTTGCGGGCGACTACACGGTGCTCGTGCTCGGCACCGCCCTGACGCTCGCGGGCATGGGCATCTGCAACATCCTGTTGCCGCCGGTCGTCAAGGACTACTTCCCCGATCGCATCGGGCAGGTCACCGCTCTCTACGCCACGCTCATGTCGATCGGTACGTCCGTGCCGGCGCTCATCGCCGCTCCGCTTGCCGACGCCGCCGGCTGGCGCGCGTCGCTGGCGCTCTGGGCGATCGTCGCGACCGCAATGCTCGTGCCGTGGTTGATCGTCGCCATCCGGGCGACACGCGATGAACGCGCCGCGCAGAGAGCGGCCGCCGCCCTCGGCCCGGAGGCCGCGCCGGTCGGATCGCTCCTGCGCTCGCGCGTCGCGTGGGCGATCACGCTCGCGTTCGTCGTCGCGGCGATCAACTCCTACGCGGCCTTCGCGTGGCTGCCTGCCCTGCTCGTCGACACGGCGGGCGTCAGCGTCGCCGGGGCGGGCGCGCTGCTGGCCCTGTTCGGCATCATGGGGCTGCCGACCGCGCTCGCGGTGCCGGTCGTCGCCCCGCGACTGCGCAACGTCGCGCCGCTCGTCGCGCTCGGCGTGGTGCTGCTCATCGTCGGCTGGTCGGGCATCCTGCTGGTGCCGACCGTGCCCTGGCTCTGGGTGACCCTCATCGGCCTCGGCGTGCTGCTGTTCCCGCTGTGTCTCGTGCTCATCAACCTGCGCACGCGGTCAGTGCGGATGGCGACCTCGCTGAGCGGATTCGTGCAGAGCATCGGCTACTCGGGCGGTGCGCTCGGACCGCTCGTGGTCGGGCTCGTGCACGATGCGTCCGGGTCGTGGGTCGCCCCCGTGCTGATGCTCGTCGGTGTCAGCCTTCTGGGCCTCATCGCGGCGGTCGTTCTCGCCCGGCCCATCACGGTCGAAGCGGAGCTCGAGGGCCGCTAGTCGGTGGCGCTCGCGGAACGGTGCGCCGCGCGATGGATGAGCGCCGCTGCGCCGACGAGCGGACCTTCGCCGGAGAGACCGGACGGCACGACGCGCACCTTGGCGACGAACGGGAACGGCGCCCGCGCGGCGATCGCCTCCCGGATGTGGTCGAAGAGCGCCGGGCCGACGTGCGAGAACCCGCCCCCGATCGCGACGACGTCGAGGTCGACGAGTGCGGTCGCGGAGGCGATGGCCTGCCCGAGCGCGGTGCCCGCGCGGCGCACCGCTGCAATGGCGATGGGGTCACCGGCGGCGTGAGCGGCCGCGAGGTCCTCACCCGTGGACCCGCTCCACCCTTGCGCGCGCGCCCACGCGGTGGTGTTCGGCCCCGACGCGATGGCTTCGACGCATCCCGTTCCGCCGCACAGGCACGGATCGTCGAATCCGCCCACCTCGACGTGACCGATGTGGCCGGCGTTGCCGGTCGGGCCGGCCACGGTGCGGCCGCCCAGGATGAGACCGCCGCCGATCCCCGTCGACACGACCATGCCCATGAGGTTGTCGACCCCCTGTGCCGCCCCGATCCAGTGCTCGGCGAGAGTGATGCACTCGCCGTCCATCCGCAGAACGACGGGCACGCCGGGCGTCAGCGAGGCAACGAGCTCCCGCAGCGGGTAGTCGCGCCAGGCGGGCAGGTTGAGCGGCGAGACGAGGCCCGCGTCGACGGAGATGGGGCCGGCACTGCCGATGCCGACGCCGTCGATGGCGGCACCCACGGGAAGGGCGGCGAGCGCGCCGTCGACGACCTCGCGCACGGCCGCCTCGAGTTGGGCGCTCGATGACGCCACGCCGGTGGCGGCGCGAACCCGCGAGCCTTCGAGAACCTCGCCGCGCTCGTCGACGAGCGCCGCCTCGATCTTCGTTCCGCCGAGATCGACGGCGAGCACCCACGCAGACATGCGCACCAGCTTAGGGCGGAGCACACCCCGGTCGATCCACGGATGCCCTCGGTAGACTTGGCGGGTGAACAAGGCGAACCAGGCAGGCACGGCGCTCGCGCCGGCGGAGCGGGCGATCGCGCTCATCGGCTCCGATCTGACCGAGAAGAGCCTGCGGCTCCACCTGGAGGGCCTGAGCGGCGTCGACGCCGTGGGGCTCGAGCAGCGTGCCGCCGCGCTCGGCACGCGCTCGATCAAGACCACGTCGAAGGCGTGGGCGCTCGACACGATCATCCGGCTCATCGACCTGACCACGCTCGAGGGGGCGGACACCCCGGGCAAGGTGCGCTCGCTCGTCGCCAAAGCCCTCACCCCTGACCCTCTCGACCGAACCACCCCGCGCGTCGCTGCCGTGTGCGTCTACGGAGACATGGTCCACTCGGCTGTCGAGGCGCTCGGTGGCGCCCACGGTGATCCCGATGACGGCCAGATCTCGGTCGCCGCCGTCGCGACCGCTTTCCCGAGCGGGCGTGCCTCCCTCGCCGTCAAACTCGCCGACACCGCCGACGCGGTCGCTGCCGGAGCGGACGAGATCGACATGGTGATCGACCGCGGTGCATTCCTCGCCGGCAACTACGGGCTCGTGTTCGATCAGATCGTCGCCGTCAAGGAGGCGTGCCGTCGGCCCGACGGGAGCTACGCGCACCTCAAGGTCATCCTCGAGACCGGGGAGCTGAACACCTACGACAACGTTCGACGCGCCTCGTGGCTGTCGATTCTCGCGGGCGGCGACTTCATCAAGACCTCGACGGGCAAGGTCGCCCCCGCCGCGACGCTGCCGGTGACGTTGCTCATGCTCGAAGTGGTGCGCGACTGGCACCGGTTGACGGGCGAGCGCATCGGCGTCAAGCCGGCGGGCGGCATTCGCGCCTCGAAGGACGCGATCAAGTACCTCGTCACGGTCGCCGAGACCGTGGGGGAGGAGTGGCTCGTGCCGCACCTGTTCCGCTTCGGCGCGTCGAGTCTGCTCAACGACGTGCTGCTGCAGCGCCAGAAGCTCAAGACCGGCCGGTACTCCGGCCCCGACTACGTGACGGTGGACTGATGGGATTCCTCGAGTACGCCCCCGCGCCCGAATCGACGTCGATTCTGCGCTTGGAGAAGAGCTATGGCCTGTTCATCGACGGCGAGTTCGTGCGAGGCCGCGGCAAGCCTTTCGTGACGATCTCGCCGGCGACCGAAGAGCGCATCGCCGAGATCGCGACCGCCAACGAGAAAGACGTGGATGCGGCGGTCGCGGCCGCGCGTCGCGCATACGACCGCACCTGGTCGAAGCTCTCGGGCGCTGACCGGGGCAAGTACCTGTTCCGCATCGCCCGGCTCGTGCAGGAGCGCGCACGGGAGCTTGCGGTGGCCGAAAGCCTCGACAACGGCAAGCCCATCAAGGAGTCGCGCGACGTGGACGTGCCGCTCGTGGCCGCGTGGTTCTTCTACTACGCGGGCTGGGCGGACAAGCTCGACTACGCGGGTCTCGGGCCGCGGCCGCGCGCCCTGGGCGTCGCCGCGCAGGTCATCCCGTGGAACTTCCCCCTGCTCATGCTCGCGTGGAAGGTCGCGCCCGCGCTCGCCGCGGGCAACACGGTCGTGCTCAAGCCCGCAGAGACGACGCCGCTCACGGCGCTCATCTTCGCCGAGATCCTGCAGCAGGCCGAGCTTCCCGCCGGTGTCGTCAACATCGTCACGGGTGCGGGGGAGACGGGCGCGACGCTCGTGCGTCACCCCGATGTCGACAAGGTGGCGTTCACCGGTTCGACCTCGGTCGGGCGGGAGATCGCCAAGGCGGTCGCCGGCACGGGCAAGAAGCTCACGCTCGAGCTGGGCGGCAAGGCGGCCAACATCCTCTTCGACGATGCACCGATCGAAGAAGCCGTGGAGGGCATCGTCGACGGCATCTTCTTCAACCAGGGTCACGTGTGCTGCGCCGGTTCCCGGTTGCTCGTGCAGGAGAACGTTCACGACGAGGTCATCGAGCGTCTCAAGGTGCGGATGTCGACGCTGCGGCTCGGCGACCCGCTCGACAAGAACACCGACATCGGGGCGATCAACTCCCGCGAACAGGTGGACCGCATCCGCGCCCTGAGCGACCTGGGCGAAGCCGAGGGCGCCGAGCGCTGGACGGCACCGTGCGAGATCCCCGACAAGGGTTTCTGGTTCGCGCCGACGATCTTCACCAACGTCTCGACCTCGAGCGTCATCGCGCGCGAGGAGATCTTCGGCCCGGTGCTGAGCGTTCTGACCTTCCGCACCCCCGCGGAAGCGATCGCGAAGGCGAACAACACCCCGTACGGACTCTCCGCGGGCATCTGGAGCGAGAAGGGGTCGCGCATCCTTGCGGTCGCCGACAAGCTGCGGGCCGGCGTCATCTGGGCGAACACCTTCAACCGCTTCGACCCGTCGAGCCCGTTCGGCGGCTACAAGGAGTCGGGCTACGGTCGCGAAGGCGGGCGCCACGGCTTGGCCGCCTATCTCGAATCCGAGGGATGGAGCCGCGCCGATGCGGTCCGCGTCGAGACGCCCTCGCGGAAGGCGGTGTCGAAGTGACGCGCCTGGCGGTTCCCAAGACCTACAAGCTGTTCATCGGCGGCAAGTTTCCGCGCAGCGAAAGCGGTCGCACGTACGAGGTGGTGGGCGCGAAGGGCGCGTTCGTCGCCAACGCGGCTCAAGCCAGCCGCAAGGATGCGCGGGATGCGGTCGTCGCGGCCCGCGCGGCCGTGTCCGGCTGGTCCGGCGCGACCGCGTACAACCGCGGTCAGGTGCTGTATCGCATCGCGGAGCTCCTGGAGGGGCGTCGCGAACAGTTCGCCGACGAGCTCGTCACCCAGCTGGGGGTTTCCCGTGCCGCCGCCCTGCGGGAGGTCGACCAGGCGATCGACGCGTGGGTCTGGTATGCCGGTTGGGCCGACAAGTTCGTGCAAGTCGCCGGCAACGGCAACCCGGTCAGCGGCCCGTTCTTCAACCTCTCGGTGCCGGAACCCACGGGAGTGGTGGCCGTGGTGGCCCCACAGGACGGCGCGGGATCGTCTCTGCTCGGTCTGGTGAGTGTGGTCGCGCCCGTGATCCTCAGCGGCAACACGGTCGTCGTGGTGGCCCACGAGCGCGCGCCGCTGGCGGCGATCAGTCTCTCCGAGGTGCTCGCGACGAGCGACGTGCCGGGTGGAGTCGTCAACGTGCTGACCGGATCCCCGGCGGAGCTCGGCCCGTGGCTGGCGGGCCATGCCGATGTCAACGCGCTCGATCTTGCGGGTGCGGGAGCGATCGACTGGGTCGCGCTCCAGGTGATGGCGGCCGACACGCTCAAGCGAGTGCTGCCACCCGTCGTCGGGGTGCCCGGTCCGTCACTGGACCGGATCGTCGCGTTCACGGAGACGAAGACGGTCTGGCATACGAAGTCCCTCATCTGAGCGGGCCCGTCACCGCCGAAGGTCACAGAAAGATCACCGCAAGGTAACGAAAAGGTAACGAACGCGCTAGAGTGGTGGCGTCCGCAGTGCCGCGGATGACCTGACCCGAAGGCCCGTCAATGGTGACAGCCCCGCTCCGGCGACTTCCGAGCAGCCCCACGCTGCTCGCGATGGGCGCGGCCGTGCTGCTGATCGCGGGCATCGTGTTCGCGCCCGGGACGGGAGCGGTCGAGGCCGTCGGGGTGTTCGGAGGCATTCGCGCGCCCGGCGAAGTCGGCCTCGTGGCCGCGCACCGGGGCGATTCCGAGTCCGCTCCCGAGAACACCCTTCCCGCGGTCGCCGCCGCGCTCGCCTCCCGCGCGCCGCTCGTCGAGGTGGACGTGCAACTGACCGCCGACGGCGTCCCCATCCTCATGCACGACTTCCTCCTGGATCGCACGACCGACGGCACCGGACCGGTGTGGGCGGCCACGTGGGACGAGATCAGCCGACTGGATGCGGGCGCGCACCACTCGCCCGAGTTCGCCGGCACTCCGGTGCCGCAGTTCGGGCAGTTCCTCGCCCTCCTGGCGGCCAGTGACAAGGGCGCGATCGTCGAACTCAAGGGCTCGTGGACGGCCGAGCAGGTCGCGCTCGTGACCGGCCTGATCGCGCAATGGGGTGTGGCCGATCGTCTCGTGCTGGCGAGCTTCGACATCATGACGCTGCGCGCTGCCCGTGAGGTCGCACCGGGAATCGGCCGCGCCCTCATCAGTCGGGAGGTCAACGCCGACCCGACGGTTCTCGCCGAGCTCTGCGACGCGATCGCAATCGTCACAAGCAAGTCATTCGTCCGCGACGACCCCGACGTGGTCGACCGCGTGCATGCCGCCGGGCTGAGCATCTTCGTCTACACCCTCAACGACGAGGACTGGTGGCAGGATGCCGTCGACCTGGGGATCGACGGCATCATCACCGACCGGCCTGCCCGGATCGAGCGGTGGATCCAGGCCGCGACGACCGCCGCGTCGTGAGCGGCCTGCTACACGCGCAACAGCACGTCGCGGTAGAACTCGATTCCCGACAGCCAGGACCGCACGCGGATGCGCTCATTCTTGGCATGCAGGGTGTCCCGTTCGGTGCGGTCGAGCACGAACGGCGTGAACCGGTAGACCGCCGGGCTGAGCGCCGTGAAGAAGCGGCTGTCGGTGGCGCCCGTCTGCACGTACGGGGTGATGACGGCCTCGGGGAACGTCGTCGCGATCGTCGCCGTCACCGTGCGCCAGCCCTGGCCCGAGGTCGGTGAGACGGGCGCGGGCTCCCCGCGACTGACGAGTTCGACGTGAACGTCATCGTCCGCGATGGCTCGCCGGATGTGCGCCAGCGCCGCGTCCACGTTCGAGTTGACCGCGACCCGCACGTTCACCATCGCCTCGGCGCGCTCGGCCAGCGCGTTGGCCGCGTGGCCCGCTTCGAGAATCGTCACCGCTTGAGTGGTCTGCATCATGGCGCGCGTTTCGTCCGAGCGGGCGAACACCCGACGCACGAGGGGCGCCGTGGCAGGCAGGCCGCGCAGCACGCGGCCGACGGCGCCCGTGGCGTACGGCGCGAGCGTGCGCAGCATCTCCATCACGGGAGCGGGGATGCGTGCCGGGAACGGACGTGCATCCAGCCTCACGATCGCGCGGGCGAGCCGCCCGGTGGCGCTCAACCGGGGAGGCGTCGACGAGTGACCGCCCTGCTGGTCGACGGTCAGGCGCACGAGCGTGGCACCCTTCTCGCTCACGCCGACCGCGGCAATCGGGCGGGAGACGCCGGGGAACGCCTCGAGCGCGACCGCGCCGCCCTCGTCGAGCACGAGAGCGGGACGAACGCCGCGCTCGGCGAGCAGTTCGGCGATCGCCCGCGCACCGGAGCCGTGCGTCTCCTCATCGTGGCCGAAGCTCAGGTAGACGTCCTGCGCGGGCTCGTGGCCGTGCTCGAGCAGCCGCTCGACCGCCTCGAGGATCGCCACGACCGACCCCTTGTCGTCGATCGTGCCGCGGCCCCACAGCACGCGGTCGTCCTCCTCGCCGGTCACGTGCGCCTCGAAGGGCGGATGCTCCCAGCCATAGTCAGTGGCCGCGACGACGTCGTAGTGCGCCATGAGCACGGTCGGCTCGGTCGACGCCCGACCGGCCCAGCGAAACAGCAGCGAGTGGTCGGCGACCCGTTCGCGGGTCAGTTTCGAGTGCAGTAGCGGATACAACCGCTCGAGGGTCCGGACGAACCGGTCGAAGTCGGCCGCCACGACCTCGCCCGGATCCAACCGCGAGATCGTCGGAATGCGCAACAGTTCCTGGAACCGCTCCAGCGCGCGGGCTTCAGTCATGATTCGAGCCTACTTCGGCGCCTGCATCCGATACCGTGGCACTGTGATCCGCGCGGCTCGAGCCATTGTCGCGATCGCGGTCGCCTTCGGGGCGCTGCTCGCGACTCCGGTGGCCGCCACCGCGGAGCCCTCCGCCCCGGCGGCGATCTCGGGCGTCGATGACTTCGTGTTCGAGAGCTTCACGGCCGACTACTACCTCGACGTCGACGAGAACGGTCGCAGCACGCTGCGCACCGTCGAGACGTTCGTGGCCGTCTTCCCCGAGTACGACCAGAACCGCGGGATGCGCCGGGCGATCCCGGTGTCGTACCAGGGCGCGCCCACCGACGTGCAGATTCTTTCCGTCACCGACGAGACGGGCGCCGCGCGGCCGTACACCGTCGAGACGGATGACGGGTTCGTGCTCGTCACGAGCGCTGCCGACGACTTTGTGCACGGCCGCCAGACCTACGTGATCGAGTACACCCAGCACAACGTCACCCGACTGTTCGAGGATGTCGGCCGCGACGAGTTCTACTGGGACACCAACGGCACGGGCTGGGCCCAGCCGTTCGGCCGGGTCGAGGCGCGCGTGCACGTGCCCGCGACGCTCGCCGTCGCGCTCACCGGCGACGTCGCGTGCTACGTGGGCTATGAGGGGTCGGGGACGCCGTGCGAGATCACGACGACCGAGACGAGCGACGAGACCGTCTTCGCCATGGCGGCGACCGACCTGGGGCCGTACGAGAACGTCACCTTCGCGATCGGCTTCGAGCCGCGCACGTTCGTGCCGCGCGACGACTCTTACCTCGGCTCTCCGCTCGGCTGGCTGCAACTGGTCGCGGTGGGCGGGTCTGTGCTCTCGCTCATCATCGCCCTCGTCTTCCGCTTCACGGCGATCGCGGATGGACGCGGTCGGCCCACGATCATCGCCGAGTACGAGCCCCCGCCCGGCATCTCGGTGCTCACGTCGTCGGTGCTGCTGGGGCGCACCCGCAAGGCGATGGCGGCGACGCTCATTGACTGGGCGGTGCGCGGCCGCATCCGGATCGTCGAGCAACCCGCCCAAGGCTGGTTCGCCACGGGCAACGACTACCTGCTCGAACTGCGCGATCCCACGGGGATCGAAGGCCCCGAGCGTACCCTGCTGACGGCCCTGTTCGGCTGGCACCTGACCCCCGGCACGGGATACCTGCTCACCAAGCGCGACACGGTGCTCGGCCAGTATGTGCGCGCGGTCATCCAGAACGCCACATCGAGCGCGACCGCGGCGGGCTACCGCGCGCCGGCGCGCGGGTTCTTCGGTGCGATTCCGATCGCCCTCGCGATCCTCTCCGGGGTGGCCACGTTCCTTCTCGGCATCGCGATGGTCGAGAGTTCGGTCGGCGGCCTCGCGCCGATCGCCCTCATCGCTCCCGTCGTCGTCATCACCTTCGTCGTCTTCCTCGTCTCCGTCCGGGTTCCCCTCACCTCGTCCGGAGCTCAGCTGCGCGACCACCTGCGAGGCCTCGACCTGTACATCCGGCTCGCCGAGGCGGATCGTCTGCGCATGCTTCAGTCGCCGTCGGGCGCCGAGCGTGAACCGGTGTCGCTGGAGGACCCCCGGCAGGTTCTCGACGTGTACGAGAAGCTGTTGCCATACGCGGTGCTGTTCGGTCACGAGCGCGAGTGGGCGCAAGTGCTCGGTCGCTACTACTCGGAGGCGAGCCCGGACTGGTACAGCGGCACGTCGACCTTCAACGCGGCGGTCTTCGCCTCGAGCATCGGATCGATGTCGACGAGCGTCTCGACTTCGTACTCGGGCAGTTCCTCGAGCAGTTCGAGCGGTGGCTCGGGCGGTGGTGGCTCATCCGGCGGCGGCGGCGGGGGCGGCGGCGGGGGCGGCGTCTAAACTGCCGGAGCCCAGTGAGCACGTGTGCGCTGCTCAGCGCGCCGTGAGCCCGACGAGACGATCGATCTCGCCGTAGACTTCCAGGCCCGCGCACGAGCCGGTGCCTTCGAGCAGCACGCGGCCGTCGGGCGCGACATGGCGGATGCGCACGGTCGCGTCGAGCGTCTCCTCGACTCGCTCGTGCATGGCCGTGCGAACGGGCGCACGCAGGAGGCCGCCGCGCACCCGCAGAGCGTCCAGTTCGAGCACCCCGTCGGGGCCGGTCAGCCGCCACGAGATGGCGTCGTCGTCGATCCTCAAGGCCGTCTCGCGGGTGCCGTTGTAGGTCGTCCACCGGAAGAGCCGGTCGCCGTGCCGGATTCCGGCGATGAACCCGCGGAACGAGCCGCGCAGCCAGGGGATGATCGCGACGGAGGCGATGAGGGAGGCCTCGGGGTCCGTGTCGATGTGGTTGGTCGCCAACCACACGTATCCGGCTGGGAACGCCTTGCCCCAGTCTTTCTCGATGTAGCCGCGTCCCCCCGCGAAGGAGCGCTCGACACCCTCGACCGACAGGGTGCCGCCGAGGTCGTGTCCGAACGACACGACCCCGTGGAAGCACTCCATGAACGGCACGAACCCGTACCAGCCCATGATCCCCGGCTCTCGGACGGTGACCGGCCACGGATCCATTGGCGTGGTGAAGTCCAGTCGTCCGCGCAACTGGGGCAGGTCGAGGATCGCCCCGGTCGCATCGAACCGGTTCGCACCCACCTGCACGGCGAACTCGCGTGCCGACGCACTGAACTCGGCGGGGTCGAACCGGTGGTACCAGGATCGCCCGGTCAGTCCGTCGAGCACCTGCACGAAGGCCTCGTCGGTGGCCCCGTCGCCGCTCGTACCGCGGAAGACGCCGGGGATGATCGCCCAGCGTTGACTGCGGTCGGCGCTGACCGCCTTGATGTACCAGCCTTCGAAGAAGCCCCCGGATCGGCCGTGGCCGTGGTAGGCCTCCGGGAAGCGCACCCCGCGAAGCCAGGCGGCGGGGGACCTCACGCGACGGGGCCCGCGGCCCAGTCGACGACGATGTCGCCGGGTCCGTCGCCGAGTTTGGCGTGCAGCTTCGAACCGGGATAGAGCAGCGGCAGCGCGAAGGCGGGCACGGCGTTGCCGACCGCGGTCTGGTAGGGCTCCGGCACGCCGGTGGCGACCGTGAGCTGAAGGGCGTGCACCGGGTCGCCCTTGTGGTTCTTCACCCCGATCGGCTGGTTGCCGACGAGCACGACGGTGATGGGCGTGCCGTGCTCGAGGATGTAGGCCGCGCTGTCCGTGCCTTCGGACTCGGGCAGGGTGACTTCGGGCGCCGCCGACCCGAAGTCGATCGCGATGCGCTGCGGATCCGCGGGGTCGACCTTGAGCGCCAGTGCGACGCCGGGCTGCTGGAGGGCCGAGATCATGATCTCCTGCACGCGCTGGGTGACCGTCGCCTCGTAGGGCTGCGCACCGTCGCGCAGGACGCGCAACCGGAACGTGCAGTTGCGTTCCACCGGGCCGTTCATGATGGTCACCGTGGTGCCCGAGAGCGAGATCTCGAGCACGTCGCCGCGCGCGGGGATGCCGGTGGCCAGCAGGTCTTGATCCACCCCGCCGGTGAAGCGGCGGAACCCGTCGGCGATGTCGTCCAGAAAGCCCATCCTTGCTCCCTTCAAGCCCGTGTCGGCCCCACGGTAGCGCGTGCCGCCGCGTGGGGGCGAGAGCCCGGTGCACGACATAGGGTGAAGACATGAGTGCGTCCTATCCCCGGTCCACCCGACGCACCGCGCTGGCCCCGGCGATCCTCGCCGTGATCGGGCTCCTGGTCGGTGTCGCGCTGCTGCCGACGGACCTGTTCCTCATCATCCGATTCGTCGTGAGCATCCTCGCGCTCATCGTCGCGGTGTTCGCCTGGCAGGCGCGCCAGTGGTGGTGGCTGATCGGGCTCATCCCCATCGCGGTGCTCTGGAATCCGGTGTTCCCGATCGACCTCGGGCTGCCCGACCTGTGGCTCGCGCTGCAGTACGTGGCGGCGATCGTCTTCCTCGCGGCGGGCATCCTCATCCGCGTCGACGACGAGACCGCACGCCCGACCCGATAGCCGCTCGCGTGTCGGCCGTTTGGGCGTACACTGGACTCACGCGACGGTGACCTCCACCGGCTGCAAACCGCGGCCGGGTCTGGATGCGCTTCCCGTCGCCGTCTCGCGGTGAGGCACCGCAGACTGTTCACTAGGGAACGCGGCCCGGTTTCGGTCCGCGGGGAGAACACGTGGCATCATCCACCGGCCAGTCCAAGCAGCGCACTGCGCAACGCGGTTCCACCACTCAGCGCCGCCGCTCGCGGCCCGTCGACGACGTCGGGGTCATTCCCGTGCTCGCGCGCACGGCGCGTGAGGTCGAGACCGCCGTTCAGCGTGGCCCGCTCAAGCCCGCCAACCGCGCGCGCTTCCAGGTCGCCGCACTGCTGCTGCGCGAAGAGCGTGCGCGGGTGAAGAACGACCCCACGCTGACCGATTCCGAGCGCGCGAACGAGCAGAAGCGTCTCGACGGCCTGGCGGGCATCCTCGCCAAGACGGCCGCGCGGGACACGAGCCTCATCTCGATGCTCGCCGAGAACGCGCCGGTGACGGCGGCGGCGAAGGCTCTTCGCCGTGACATGCTGCTCGCGGCCGGGGTCGAGCTGAGCCCCGACGATCTCATCATCACGACCGAGCCGGTGCCCACGGACAAGCAGGTCGAGAAGCAGGTGGTGCCGGCATCGGTGCGCCAACTGCAGATGTCGAACCCGTTCCTCGCGCCGGATTTCTCATCGGTGGCCCCCGCGGCACCCGCGACGAGCCGGTTGGCGAACTGGGAACTCATCGAACCGCTGTTCCGGTCGTTCGAGTACGGTGCCGGCGGTGGTGCCGCCTCGATGGAGCTGCCGGAAGCGGGCGCGCTCGCCTCGATCGGCGGGCTCGAACTCATGCGTCACCAGGCGCGTTTCGTCGAAGAGGTACGCCGCGGCCACCGCACGTTCCTGCTCGCCGACGAGCCCGGACTCGGCAAGACCGCCCAGGCCCTGCTCGCGGCGTCCGCTGCGAACGCCTATCCGCTGCTCGTCGTCGTGCCCAACGTCGTCAAGACGAACTGGGCGCGCGAGGTGGAACGCTGGACCCCGCAGCGCACGGCGACGGTCGTGCACGGCGACGGCGACGACGTCGACGCGTTCAGCGACGTTGTCATCGTCAACTACGAGATCCTCGACCGACACGTCGGCTGGCTCAGCCGCTTCGGGTTCAAGGGCATGGTCGTCGACGAGGCGCACTTCATCAAGAACCTCAAGTCGGAGCGTTCCAAGCACGTGCTGGCGTTGTCCCGCAGCATCCGTGCGACGTTCCCGAGGGCGCTCTTCATTGCGCTCACCGGCACCCCGCTCATCAACTCGATCGAGGACTTCCGCGCGATCTGGCAGTTCCTCGGCTGGATCGACGACAAGAAGCCGCTCGCCGCCCTCATGGCCAAGCTTGAGGACGCGGGCTTGACCCCCGCCGACCCCGGCTTCTTCGCGGAAGCCCGCCGTGCGGTCATCGAGATGGGCATCGTGCGGCGCAAGAAGGTCGATGTCGCCGCCGACATCCCGGCGCGCCGCATCGCGGACATCCCCGTCGAACTCGATGACGAGCTCGGGCGTTCGATCCGCGCCGCGGAGGCCGCCCTCACGGCTCGCCTGCTCGATCGGTTCCGCCGTGTGCGCTCGATCAAGCCGGATGCGAGCGACGAGGACCTCATTCGCGTGGTCGCCCACGCGGAGCTCGAGGAGTCCAAGGGGCAGGACACGGGCGAGAACGTGTTCACCATGGTGCGCAAGATCGGCCAGGCGAAGGCGCCGCTCGCGGCGGACTACACGGCCCAGCTCGCGCGTTCCGTCGGCAAGGTGGTTTTCTTCGCCAAGCACATCGACGTCATGGATGCCGCGGAGGACCACTTCGAGCGTGTCGGCCTGCGCTCCGTGTCGGTTCGCGGCGACCAGAGCCCGAAGGCCCGTCAGGAAGCGATCGACGCGTTCACGACGGACCCGGAGGTGTCGGTGATCGTCGCGTCGCTCACCGCAGCGGGCGTGGGACTGAACCTGCAGGCGGCGTCGAACGTCGTGCTCGCGGAACTCAGCTGGACGGATGCCGAGCAGACGCAGGCGATCGATCGCGTGCACCGCATCGGTCAGGAACTGCCGGTCACCGCGTGGCGCATCATCGCCGCCCACACGATCGATGCCCGAATTGCGGAGCTCATCGGGTCGAAGGCGGGGCTCGCGGCGCGCGCCCTCGACGGGTCCGACGAAGACCTCGCTGTCGAGTCGAACGTTCAGCTGCAGGCGCTCGAGGGGCTGTTGCGGGACGCGCTCGCAAGCGCGTGACGGGCGTGGCCGTCCCGGGCGTCAGTCCCGGGTGTCCGCCCGTATCGCGAGCCGCGTGAGCGCTTCGACAGGGATCGTCAACCACGTCGGCCGGTTGCGCGCTTCGTAGACGGCCTCGTAGAGCGCTTTGTCGGCTTCGAGCGCCGTCAGCAGCGGTGCGGCACGAGCCAGATCCAGGCCCGACGCTGCCGCGTAGCCCGCGGCGAACGAGGCACGTGCCTCGTCGGCCCACGCGCGCGCGTTGATGCCCGCCGTGATGGCCAGGCTTCCGGCGACGTAGTCGAAGGACCGCAGCATCCCCGCGACGTCGCGCAACGGGTTGTCCAGGCGCGACCGTTCACGCATCGGACGCAGCGGTTCTCCCTCGAAGTCGACGACGACCCAGCCGCGGTCGGCCGCGTCGAGCACCTGACCGAGGTGCAGGTCTCCGTGCACCCGCTGCTGCGCGGGCCACGAGCACGCGCGCGCCGTCTCGATGAGGTGCGCGAGCGCCCGCTCGTGATCCGCGACCGAAGGCACGACGGCGATCGCGGCGCGCAAGCGCTCGTGCATCGCCGCGATCGCGTTCTCGACCGCCGCGCCCGTCATGGGCTCGGTCGGCAGGGTCGCAGCGAGGGTCGCGTGCACTCCCGCGGTCACCACGCCGAGCTGGTGGGCGCGCCGCGCGAAGCTCTCGCCGGCACGGGCGGACTCGAGTGCGACGATCCAGCCGTCGCGGGCGCCCGGCAGGAACTCCTGAGCGACGACGAGGTGCCCTCGCGCCCGCCCGGTGGGCTCGCCGCGATCGGGCCACTCGGCCATGATGTGTCCCATCGCGTTCGGCACCGCCGCGGACCCGGCGGCAGAGAGTGCGCCCTGCAGCACCACGTCGGGGTTCTCGCCGTCGTGGATCGCGCGGAACACCTTGCAGATCACGGGAGGAGCGCCGTCGCGGTCGATGACGATCGAGGTGTTCGACTGCTCGCCGCCGAGTACGCGCGAGGATCGCACCGTGCCCGCCTCCGTCGATCGCGGAGAGGAACCGATCGCCCACGTACGCCACCCGCGTGCCTCCGTGTCTGCCGCCATGAACGCGAGCAGTGCCGCGCCGAACGCGGGATCCTGGGCGGCATCGGCGATCCAGCCGAGCGGTGAACGCCCGATCGTCGGCACTCCGAGGGGCTCGTGATCGCGGTAGGCGAGCGGAACCTGGTAGAGCGCTTGAGTGCCGGGGGTGTGATCCAGCAGCAGGTGCACGACTAAGCGCGCCTGCGGGTCGGGGGAGGGCAGCTCCCACTGGCCGATCTCCTCGAGCATGGCCAGGGCGCCCTTGTTCGCATACCAGCGCTGGGCGAGCATCCAGTTGGCGATGAGCGCGAGGTCCGCGGGGATGGAGGGTGCCGGAGCCTCGGTCGTCATTGTTCAGACTAGGCACGCGTGATCGGCCCGGGTCAACCCCTCCACCGCCCATGGCGAACCTTCAGCCTGCGCTCAGGGCCCGTTCGGCGCGTTCGCCTATCGTGCTGACATGCCTCTCCGCGCTCCCGCCCTCTCGAGGGTTCCCGTGTGGGTGTGGCGTGCGCTGATGGCTCATCTGGGCCCGCGGGAGACGCGGCGATTCAACGCCGAGCCGATCACCTCGGTCGACTATCGGTTCGACATGGACTACGTCGGCGACGGCATCCGCGAGCACCGGCTCGACGTCATCGTGCCGCACGAGCACGCCGGCCCGCTTCCCGTTTACGTCTACTTTCACGGCGGCGGATGGACGTCCGGTGACAAGCAGAGCCTGACTCGATACTGCGCGAGTCAGGCCGTCGGCGGCATGGTGGTGGTCAATGTGAACTACCGGCGTGCGCCGCGTCACCGGATGCACGACATGCTTGCGGATGCCGGCGCTGCCCTCGCGTGGGTCGCGGAGCACATCGGCGAGCACGGGGGCGACCCCGATCGCATCGTGCTCGGGGGTGACTCGGCGGGCGGCCAGCTCGCCGCACTGCTGGCCGCGACGACGAGCCACACCGAACTCGCGGACCACTACGGCGTACGTCCGAGCCCGTTCGCGCGCGTGCGCGGCGTCGTTCAGCATTGCGCGGCCCTCGACTTCTCCGTCATCTTCGAGCGGGGCTTCATCCTCTCGACGAGTTTCGTGAAGATGCTCCTGCCCGCAGGTCTGGCTCGCAGCGCGATGCGGGTGGCCGCGCGCTACCTGTCGCCGATCGAGTGGGTCGACCCGCAGTACCCGCCCGTGCTCGTGACGACGTCGCGGCCCGACCCCTTCTACCGGGCGAGCTTGAACTTCGTCGAAGCCCTGCGGCGGCACCGCGTTCCTGTCGAGGTGCACATCGACCAGGAGGCGCAGCACACCTGGCAACAGGACTCGCATCACCCGCGATCGGCGGAGGTCTACGAGAGACTGCACGCCTTCGTCGCGCGCGTCGCCGCGCCCACGTCGATCGCCGCCTGACCGGGCCGGCTTCCGCCCCCTCGAAGGTGCCTCGGTGCGCCGCGCGCCACTATGTTGTGATGCGTGACTTCTGGGGATGACTCGGCGCGCGTCGAGGCGCGCCGCCGGGATGCGGCCATCCCGGACCTCGACTGGACGGTCCTCCCGCCCGGCACCGAGAAGGGCTGGCATCGGGCCCCGAGCGGTCGGCTCGCCCACATCGCCCTCGGCGACCCGTCCGCGCCGCGCGTGGTGCTCGTCCCGGGCGTGACCGGGTCGAAAGAGGACTTCATCCTCATGCTGCCGCTCCTGGCCGAAGCCGGGTTCCGGGTCGAGTCGTTCGACATGGCGGGCCAGTACGAGTCCGCCGAGGCCGGCCCGGAGAATCTCTCGCCGCCTCGTCGGCGCTACGACCACGACCTGTTCGTGCGGGACCTGGTTTCGGTGCTCGAGGCGGGCACGGCCCCCGCGCACGTGCTCGGCTACTCCTTCGCCGGCACGGTCGCCCAGCTCGCGTTCGCCCAGCGGCCAGAACTGTTCGCGAGCCTCACGCTTCTGAGCGCCCCGCCGGAGCCCGGTCAGGGCTTCCGCGGGGTCAAGCGCATCGGCTGGATCTCGTGGATCTCGACGGGGCGCATGGGTGCGGCGATGATGATCGCGGGCGTCAAGGCGAACGCGACCCATGTGCCGCCCGGTCGTCTCGCCTTCGTCCGCGGCCGGTTCGCCCTCACCCGTCGCCGCGCGGTCAGCGACATCATCTCGCTCATGAAGCGCGCCCCCGATCTGCGACCCCTGCTCGCGGCGGCGGACCTGCCGAAGCTCGTCGCCGTCGGCGAGCACGACCTGTGGCCGCTCAGCCTGCACGCGGCCCACGCGGATGCGATCGGGGCGGAGCTGGCGGTCTACGTCACCGGGCACAGCCCGTGCGAAACCGCCCCGCACGAACTCGTCTACGACATGCTGCGCACGTTCGACCGCGCCCGCTGAGCGCGGGTCGGCGCGCTAGGGGCGCACGTCCGCCGCGTGCTGCCGTTCCCACTGGCGCCGCGCCGAGCGACGCTCCAGCAGCGATCGTTCCCGCCAGTTGAGCGCGAGGGTGCCGAAGGCCCAATCGATGCGACGCGCGAAGCCCGCGAACGACTCGAACGGTCGTGCGGAGACGCCCACCCGCAGCGTCCGGTCGAAGCGCACCGTCATGTCCGGCTCGACGTGGATGGCGAGGTCGAGGTCGTCGTGGATCTCCCGCATGCTGCGGTGCACGGTCTCCCGAAGCCGACGCCATGCGCTGGCGCGCAGCGCGAGGTTCGAGCCGAACAGCGGTGGGTGGCCGAGCAGCATCCCCACGAACCAGATGTAGCCGCCGATGTAGAGATTCTCGGCGGCCCAGTGCACAGCGGGGGAGGAACCGTAGAAGTCGCCGGGCCCCGACAGCAGGTCGAGCGACGGGTCGTCGGCGAATGCCTTCTCGACGCGTTCCAGCCAGTCCACGGGAGGCACCGAGTCGGCGTCGAGTCGAGCGAGGATCGCCCCCGTCGCCGCGTCGAATCCGGCTGCGGTCGCGGGGAAGATTCCGCGCATCGGCTCGGGGACGACGCGGGCGCCGCCGCGCCGCGCGACCTCGGCGGTGTCATCGGTACTGCCGTTGTCGACGACGACGATCTCGTCTGCGGGACGAGTCTGATTCGCGAGCGCCCGAAGACATGCCTCGAGCATGACGGCGTCGTTGAGGGCGGGAATCACCACCGAGAGGTGCACCATAGCCTGCTCAGCTTAGCGAGGCGCATCCCCGGCGATAGTCTGTCGGCGTGAAGCAGCTTCGCGTCGCCCTCGCCGCGCTGGCGGCCCTGGCGCTCGCCGCGGTCCCGCTCGCCGCGGCGGCCGCGCCGACCAGCCCGCCGCCGCCCGCCGTCGCGGAGATCGGCGCGCCGGGTGCCGTCGCCGACGTCAACGACTTCGAGTTCGAGTCCTTCGACGGCGAGTACTTCCTCGACGTCGATGACCGGGGTCACTCGACGATGCGGGTCGTCGAGACGATCGTCGCGGTGTTCCCCGACTTCGACCAGAATCGCGGCATCATCCGGGCGATCCCGCTCACCTACCGTGAGGCGCCGCTCGACGTCACGATGGTGTCGATCACGGACGAGAACGGCGAACCGGTCTACTACGAGCGCCACGACTACGAGGGCTTCGCGGAGTTCTGGCTCGGCACCGACGAGTTCGTGCAGGGCCGCACCACCTATGTACTCGAGTACACCTTGCGCAACGTCGTCGCGCACTTCGCGGATTCGGGCGGCGACGAGTTCTACTGGGACATCAACGGCGACGGGTGGCAGCAGCCGTTCGGCTCGGTGAGCGCGACCATCCACCTGGCCGAGCCCTACGTCGACGCCCTCACCGGGGATGCCGCGTGCTTCCTCGGCTACTACGGCGGCACCGACCCGTGCGAACTCGAACGGGACGGCGGCACGTTCCGCGCCGAGGTCGGGCCGGTGGGCGTCTACAACACGCTGACGGTCGCGATCGGTTTCGAGGGCGGCACGGTGGTGCAGCCGGTGCTTCCGCGGGACTCGTGGATCATCCAGATCGTGCCGAAGGTGCTGCTCGGACTCGCGGCGCTCTGGGTCGTGCTCGCGTTCGTGTTCCGGCTGGCCGTCTGGCGCGATGCCCGCGGGCGAGGCACGATCATCGCCCAGTTCGAGCCGCCCGAGAACCAGGACCTCCTGCTCGACGCCGAACTGCTCGACCGCAAGACGGTCGGCTTGCCCGCGCTGTTCGTCGATTTCGCCGTGCGCGGTCTCGTGCGTGTCATCGACACCGACCCGGGTGCGTCGGGCACGGGATCCCGCCGCTTCGAACTCGAACTGGTCACCGCGGAGGGGGCGACCGATCGGGAGCGCTCGGTGCTCGTGGCGCTGTTCGACAAGTCGGTGAAGTCCGGGAAGCGGGTGAACCTGGGTTCGCTCAACGCGAGCACGGGAGCCTCCCTCTACGGCCAGCAGGCGAAAGCGGCCGCGTACGCGGTCTCGCAAGGATTCCGCGGCAAGCCGCCCGGCTCCGAGAGGGTCGCGAAGGTGCTGCGGCGCTTGGCCCTGTGGACCGTGCTCGCGTTCGTGCCCGTCTGGATCTGGGCGATCTGGTACGACGTGCTCGAAGGCAACGTGATCGGGCCGTCGTTCGGCGCGCTCATGCTCGGTCTGGTCGTGCCGTTCGTCGTCTCGGTTCCCGCGCGTCTCACGCCCAAGGGGGCACTGGCCAAGGAGTACCTACTGGGCCTGCGCGAGTACCTGACCGTCGCGGAGGAGCAGCGCATGCGCATGCTGCAGTCGCCCGAGGGAGCGCTGCGCGTGAACGCGGACGATCGCGGCGCCGTCGTCAAGCTCAACGAGCGGCTGCTGCCCTACGCCGTGCTGTGGGGCGTCGAGGACCGCTGGATGGAGGTGCTGCGCGCCCAGTGGGCGTCGGAGGCTCCGACGTGGCTGGCGACGACCGACTTTTCGGGCTCGATGCTGCGCAGCTTCGCGAACGCCTCGACGTCGGGCGTGCGCCCGATCGTCACCTCGTCGTCGTCCGGCGGGTCGAGCTGGTCGTCGTCGGGCGGGTCGAGTTTCTCGAGCGGATCCAGCGGCGGCGGCTTCTCCGGTGGCGGCGGCGGTGGTGGCGGCGGCGGGGGGCGCTGAGTCGGCTACCGCACGAGCGCGCGGGCGGCGAACGCCGCATCCGTCGCCGCATCCACGGTGAGCGTCGGCAAGCTGGCGACCGTCGACGATCCGTCGGCCGCGTAGCCCTGGATCGTGATCGACACCTGCTCGTCGAACAGATAGAGCGGGCCATCGAGGTGGCCGTCGGCGGCGTCGTCCGTCTGGAACGTCTGCAGAACGGCCTGGTGCTGGGCGAGTCGATCGTCGGCGATCGAGTTCGGCAGCTCGCGGTAGGCCTCCAGCTCGGCCTGCTGGAACGGGATGGCCGCGAAGGTCACTCCGATCTGCGCACCCCCATCGGCTGTGCGGAAGACGCACACGCGTTGGGCGTAGTCCTCAGGGGCGGTCTGTGCTGCGGAGAGGTCGGCGTCGTACTCGAGGTCGGCGAGCAGCGACTCCAGGGTCGCTGCAACCTCATCGCATGTCGGGAACGGCGACGGCCCGCCCGCATCCGTTCCGCCCGTCGACGACGGCGACGGGGCGGCCGCGGAGGGGTCGGCCGTCGGGTTCGTGCCGCCGGGCGTGCACGCGCTCAGCGCAAGAACGAGCAGGGCGGCGGAGGCGAGAACGGTCGGGCGCACCCCAGAACGATAGCGTCGGGATGCTGTGAACAGTCTCGGCACGCTCGGTCGCGAAACGTAGGATGGTCGCGTCGATCAAAGGAGAGAGACAGCATGAGTGCCACGCCACAAGCGACGCCACAGCCGACAGGGACCACGATGACGGACGACGAAACCCGCGTCATGGGCAACGAGAACGCCCCCCGGACCGATTTTCTGGCTGCTCTGCGAGGGGAGATCCCCACGCGCATCGAAACGGATTCGCTCGGGTCGATGCCCGTGCCGGCGGACGCCTACTGGGGCATCCACACCGCACGCGCCCTCGAGAACTTCCCCATCACGCGACGCGCGATCTACAACTACCCCGATCTCATCCGGGCCCTCGCGCGCGTCAAGCAAGCGGCGGCACGCGCGAACCTCGAGCTCGGCTCACTCGATCCCGCCAAGGCGCGCATCATCGACCAGGTCTGCGAAGAGATCGTCGCCGGCCAGTGGCACCAGGAGTTCTGCGTCGGCACCATCCAGGGCGGCGCGGGCACGTCCACGAACATGAACGCGAACGAGGTCATCGCCAACCGCGGCCTCGAGATCCTCGGGCACCCGAAGGGCGCCTACGAGTACCTGCACCCCATCGATGACGTCAACCGCAGCCAATCGACCAACGATGTCTACCCGACCGCGATCAAGCTCGCCATGGTCTTCGGCATCCAGCGCCTGCTCGCTGAGCACCGCCTGCTCACCGAGTCGTTCCGCGCGAAAGGTCGCGAGTTCGCGTCCATCCTCAAGATCGGTCGCACGCAGCTGCAAGACGCGGTGCCGATGACGCTCGGCCAGGAGTTCTCCGGATTCGCGACGACCCTCGCCGAGGACTACGACCGCCTCTCCGAGGCGATCCCGTGGATGAACGAGATCAACATGGGCGCCACCGCGATCGGGACCGGCATCACCGCCGACCCGCGCTACGCCGAGGCGGTGCGGCGCCACCTCGTCGAGGTCACCGGCATCGACATGGAGACCGCCCCCGACCTCATCGAAGCGACCGCCGACGCGGGCATCTTCATGACCTTGAGCGGCATTCTCAAGCGTGCCGCGGTCAAACTCTCCAAGATCTGCAACGACCTGCGTCTACTGTCGAGCGGACCGCAAGCGGGGCTCGGCGAGATCAACCTTCCGCCGCGCCAGGCGGGCTCCTCGATCATGCCGGGCAAGGTGAACCCGGTGATTCCCGAAGCGGTCAACCAGGTCGCGTTCGCGGTCATCGGCGCCGACGCGACCGTGACCGCGGCGGCGGAGGCCGGTCAGCTGCAGCTCAATGCGTTCGAGCCGGTGATCGCGAACTCGCTGCTCCAGTCGCTCGCGTGGATGACGAACGCGTGCTACACGCTGCGGATCAACTGCATCGACGGCATCACGGCCAACACGGAGCGGCTGGCCATGCAGGTCGAGACGAGTGTCGGAGTGGTGACCGCGCTGACGCCGTACATCGGCTACCAGACGGCCGCGGCGCTCGCGCACACGGCACTCACCTCGAACGCCTCGATCAAGGAACTCGTCGTCGAGGCAGGCCTCATGACACCGGAGAAGGTCGCCCAGGTGCTCTCGCCGGAGCGCCTCTCCGGACTCGTTCCGCTGACCGGTCCGCTCGTGCTGCCGAACTTGCCTCCGGCGAACGCCTAGGGTTTCCACCGGTTCGATCTGGGGATCGCACGCGGTCTGATCGGTTTCGCCGCGAGCCGTGTGCACGCGCGCCGTAGGCTGCGTTCGCTCGGCGCGAGGTGCGCCCGAGCGCCGACAAGGAGTGTGTCATGCCCGCGATTTCCTCCCGCCTCGTTCCGGTCGTTCTGATCGCCGCCATCCTGGTCGGGGTGAGCGGGTGCGCCGGCTCGCCCGCTCCGGATGAGAGCGCGAGCGACCCGGCGTCGCCCACGGGTGCCAGTGCGACGAGCGAACCGGCGCCGGAGCCCACGCAAGGGCCCGCGGTTGCAGCGGGTGACATCTGCGCCCTGCTCACCGAGGCCGAGGTCACCGGAGTGCTCGGGGCCGCCTATCCGGCCTCGCTCGGCACTTTCGGCAGCCTGGGGGAGCCGACCGGAGGGCAGTGCGTGTGGACCGACGACCCGAACGGCGACCCCTACACGGATGACGCCAGCACGCTCGAGCTGATTGCGTTCGTGCCGTCGGGCCCGAACCCGCCGCCGGCCGAGGCGCCCGCGCTCGGCAGCACGGCGATCGTGCCCGACATCACGGGAGCCTGGTTCGCGAGCACCGACCACGTGTTCTGGATCCGCGTGGCCGGGGCGCTCTCGGTGGACGCGACGGCCGTCGAGGCCGCGCGGGCGCTCATCCCTGCGGTGCTGTCGCGGCTCTAAGGTGCGTGCCGTCCGTCGCGGCGCCCGGTTCTCCGACGAGGCGAGCGACGGCGGCGGCACGGGAGTCGACGTCGAGGGTTCGGAGGATCCCGCGCACGTGCTGCTCGACGGCCTTTGTGCCGATGCCGAGCCTTTCGGCGATCTGACCGTTGGTGCGACCTGCGACCAGTTCGGTCGCGACGTCGCGCTGCCGGGGAGAGAGCCGGGCGAGCACCGCCGGCTGCGCGGTGCGGGCCGAGGCCGCCGACGTGACGATGCCCACACGGTTGCTCACCCCGAGGGCGTCGAGCACCGCCGCGACGTGTGTTTCCACGGTGCGCGTCGAGACGACGAGCAGCCGCGCGATCTCATGGTTGCGCAAACCCCGCGCCGCCAGCCGTGCGACGGTCTGCTGAGCGGGGGTGAGTGAGGGCCAAGCGGCGGCGGAGCCGACGCGTCGGCCGCGCGCCGCGAGAGAGCGCTCGAGCCACGCGCGCACGTCGTCGGAGGTCACGGAGTTCAGCAGTTCGTCGACCGTGTCCGACGGTGTCATGGCGGTCGCGGCGGCCCGCACGCCGACGAGGGCGCTGCCGGTGGCGAATGCCACCTCCGTGGCGCGTCGGGCCTGCGCGGTGCCGCCGTCGACGTCTCCACGGGCGATTCGCACCCGCGCGTGCGCCGTTTCGCGAGCGGAGAGCAACTGGTGGTTGGCGCCGAGGTCGAGTCGGTCGAGGTCCAGGAGCATCCATGACGCGAGCTCCGTGTCGCCTGCGCCGATCGCGGCCTCGACGAGCATGTCGTAGCCGTAGGCACGCAACGCACGGGGCAGGAGCGGCAAGCCCGGTCCGCCCGAGCCGAGGCGCAGAAGCTCGGAGGCCCGCTGGGCGAGCCCGCAGCTGGCCAGACCGTATGCCCCGAGCAGGGTGATCCCCGCGTCCGCGTAGGTCGACGGCATTCGAACGCGCTCGGCGATCTGCTCCGCGACACGCACTGCTTGGTCCCGATCGCCCGCGAGCCCCGCGACCATCGCACGCACGCACCGCCCCGACTCGATCGCCAACGGCGCGGTCGCTTCCGACTCGGCGAGCGCGAGTACCTCGTCAGCTCGCGTCCAGTCGCCGCGGAACAGCAGAGCGCGCGCCCAGGCAAGCCGTAGCCAGAACCGGGCTCGCACGTGCGGGACCCCGGCTTCGAGCGCCCTCTCGAGCATGCGGATGCACGCATCCAAGTCGCCCACGACGTGCGCGGCCTCGCTCGTGTGGAAGACAGCCATCGCTCCCGCGAGGGTTGACGGATCCGCGCGCGAGACGTCGAGATCCGGGGAACCGTCGGGGCCGGTCGGCACGGCACCCGTGCACAGCGCCTCCACCTGACGTTGCACCGCGATCAGGTAGGGGCTGCGGGGCGCGGAGCGCACGACGGTCAGAGCGTCAGTGAATCGCGCGGCGAACAGACAGCGGTACGTCGTTTCGGCGGGAGTGGGCGCAGAACCCTCGGGTATGCGCCCCGTGTCCATGATGTCGAGAACGCCGGCCGCCGCCGCCTCGTCCGTCGAACCCTCCACGGTTCATATTCTGCCGCGCGCGCGGCCGCGCCCGAGCCCGTTCTCACCGGGCCGAGCAGAACTAGCGTGCGGCGGGCTCGTCCGCGTCGTCGATCACGTGCAGAGCCTGCTCGCGGGCATCGCCCGCGGCCTGGGTGACACGTTCGGCCACCTCCGCGGCCGTGGCCTGAATGCGCTCGGAGGCGTCCTTCGCGACCGTCTGGGCGCGCTCGGCGACCTCGCGGGTCGTCGACTGCACCTTGCCCGCGACATCTTTCGCGGTCGTCTGCACGCGCTCGGCCACATCTTTGGCGACGTCGGCGACGACGCCCGGGGCCGCCTTGGCCGCGGCCTCCGCGCGCTCGCGGATGACGGGCGCCTGCTGGCGCGCGTAGTCTTCGACGTCCTTGCGGGCGGCGGCGATGCGGGGGTCATCCCACACCGAACGGACCCCGGCGACGAGCCGGTCGTACTGTTGCCGGCCGGCGCGCGTGCCGAGCACGTACCCGATCGCGAGACCGGCGGCGAGGGCGAGGATGCGCGGATTCATGTGCCCAGCCTAATCAGACTCCCTGTGCACCTCCCCGACGTCCTTGTCGGGACGCCAGGCGCGCCACCGCGGGTGGCGCAGCTTGCCGGTCGGGGTCCAGTCGGAGAACACGACCTCGCCGACGAGGCGCGGCGTCACGAAGTGCGCATCCGCGGCGTCGGCGGCCGGCAGTTCGAGGAACGGGCTCGTCTTGCGTTCGAGACGGCGCAGGGTTCCCGCGAGTTCGTCGAGCTGCTTGTCGGTGAATCCGCTTCCCACTCGGCCCACGTAGCGCAGCCCGTCGCCGTCCGGGATTCCGACGAGCAGCGACCCGACGTGGTGGGAGCGGGCGCCGGAGCCCGGTCGCCAGCCACCGACGACCACCTCCTGCGTGAGGTGGTGCTTGAGTTTGATCCACGTGCGTGCGCGCGTTCCCGGCAGGTAGGGCGCATCCCGCCTCTTGGCCATGACGCCCTCGAGGCCGAGGCTGCGACTGGTGCGCAGCGCGGCCTCGACGTCGCCGTCGAAGACGGGGGGCAACTGGATCGCCCCGGACGGCTGCACGGCCGCCTCGAGGCGTTCGCGCCGCTCCTCCCAGGGCAGCCCGGTGAGGTCGTCACCGTCGAGGTCGAGCACATCGAACACCATGAACTGCACGGGCGTGCGAGCCATCGCCGGTTCGACGTCTTTCGGTTTTGTGAGCTTCATGCGGGTCTGCAGCACGCCGAAGTCGGGTCGGCCGGCCGCGTTGAAGGCGACCACCTCGCCATCGAGCACCGCATCCGACCGCAAGGCCCCCGGCAGGGCCGCCAGTTCGGGGTAGGTGCTCGTCACGTCGATGCCGTTGCGGCTGAGCAGGCGCACGCGTCCGTGCTCGACCTCGGCGATCACGCGCACGCCATCCCACTTCATCTCGAACGCCCAGCGCGAACCGTCGCCGAGGTCGGCGTTGCTTCCCGGACTGGCGAGCATGGGGGAGCGGCCGCGCTCCGGGCCGCGCCGCACCGGGCGAGTGCCGCCGAGCACCTTGCGCCGCGAGTCGGCGCGAGAAGTGCGCGGCGGCTGTTCGTCGGTGGGTTTCATGAGGTGGATGAGCCAGTTGTTCTCGCCCCCGTCGCGCCCGCCGGTGTGGATGAGGGCGTAGCGGTGCGAACCGTGCTTTTCGCCATGCAGGGTCGCGATGACCTCTTTGCCGTCGCGCCACTTCTCCAGGTCGTAGGTGCCGCGATCCCAGATGGTCACCTCGCCGGCACCGTACTGCCCGGCGGGGATGATGCCTTCGAACGCCCCGTACGCGAGCGGGTGGTCCTCGGTCTGCACGGCCAGATGGTTCTGGCCGGGGTCCGTGGGCACGCCCTTGGGAATCGCCCAGCTGACGAGCACTCCGTCGTGCTCGAGCCGGAAGTCGTAGTGGAGCCGCCGCGCATGGTGCTCCTGGATGACGAACGAGTTGCCGTTCGTCGGCGGGGGAGCCTCGGCCGGAACCGGCTCGGGCGTTTTGGACTGGTCGCGCATGCGCCGATACGTCGCCAGTCGGTCGTCGGGGCCGCCGGCCTGGATCGCGATGAATCCGGCCATCCGCTCGGGCGTCGGCTCGAGCGAGGCCAAGTGGCCGGCCGTGAGGGATTCGATGAGATCGCCCTGCCGCTCGACGCGCTCGATGACGGCGCGATAGTCGAGGTGGGTGAGCGCCGGATCCTCGAGCTCCTCCCACGTGCGCGGTGCCGCGACCATGGGCTGGGCCCGGCCCCGCAATGAGTAGGGCGTGATGGTGGTCTTGGCTCCGTTGTTCTGGCTCCAGTCGACGAGCACCTTGCCGTCGCGAAGTGCCTTCTTCATGTCGCTGACGATGAGGTCGGGATGGTCCGCCTCGAGCGCGCGTGCCAACTCGTGGGCGACTGCGGAGACTTGGTCGCTCGTCTGGGCGCCGTCGAGCGCCGCATAGAGGTGGATTCCCTTCGAGCCGCTCGTCACGGGCATGGGCGTCAGCCCCATGCCTTCGAGGATGGTGCGTGCGAGTCGGGCGACCTCTGCGCATTCGGCCAGTCCCGCACCGGGCCCCGGGTCGAGGTCGAGCACGAGCCGGTCGGGGTTCTTGCGGATGCCGGTGCGACCGAACTGCCATTGCGGCACGTGCAGCTCGAGGGAGGCGATCTGCGCGAGCCAGATCAGTGTCGCGAGGTCGTTGACGAGCGGGTACGAGTTGACGTGGTCGGAATGTTGGATCTCTCGGCGCAGCACCCACTGCGGTGTGGAACGCTCGTCGAGGTTCTTCTGGAAGAACATCTCGCCCGGGTGCTCGGCGGTTCCCACCCCGTTGACCCAGCGTTTGCGTGTGACGGGACGGTTGGCGGCGTGCCGGATGAGGGCCGACCCGACGCGCGCGTAGTAGTCGAACACGTCGGCCTTGGTCGTGCCGGTCTCGGGGTAGAGCACCTTGCTCAGGCTGGTGAGCTTGAGTCGGTGCCCGTCGATCGTGACGACCTGATCGTCCCCCGTCGCGCTCGCCATCACTCCATCATGCGCGGCGCGGGGTGGCATGACCAGCCCCGAAGGTGTGTACTGGGGTGTGGATGTTCACTGCGTCCACATGTCGCTGCGCCCCCGAGGAGGAACGATGCGGTCGATCTGGAAGGGAGCGATCACGTTCGGTCTCGTCAATGTGCCGGTCAAGGTGTACTCGGCGACCGAAGACCACGACGTGTCGCTGCACCAGGTGCACGAGAAGGACGGCGGTCGCATCCGCTACAAGCGCGTGTGCGAACTCGACGGCGAGGTAGTCGAGTACGCGGACATCGCCAAGGCGTACGACGACGGTGAGCGCACCGTCGTGCTCACCGATGCGGATTTCGCCCTACTGCCCGCGGAGAAGAGCCGCGAGATCGATGTCGTCGAGTTCGTTCCCACCGAGCAGGTCGACCCGATCATGTTCGAGAAGACCTACTACCTCGAACCCGACTCGAAATCACCGAAGGCGTACGCGCTGCTGCGCCGCACCCTCGAGGAGACCGATCGCACGGCCATCGTCAAGTTCGCACTGCGCCAGAAGACCCGTCTGGGGGCCTTGCGCGTGCGCGGCGACGTGCTCGTACTGCAGGCGTTGCTGTGGGACGACGAGGTGCGTGAGGCGCGCTTCCCGGCATTGGACGAGAAGGTGAGCGTCAGCGACAAGGAACTGGAGATGTCGCGCGCGCTCGTCGCCTCGTTCGAGTCGGACTTCTCGCCCGAGAAGTTCACCGACGACTACCAGGAGCAGCTTCGCGAACTCATCGAGGCGAAGCTCGAGCGGGGTGACGTGATCGACACCGCCGAGACGTTCGGGGAAGCCGCCGACGAGGGCGGTGGCGAGGTGCTCGACCTCATGGAGGCGCTGCGGCGCAGCGTTGAGAACAATCGCGCCGCCAAGGCACAGCAGAAGGCGCCCGCGAAGAAGAGCAAGAAGGCCAGCGCCTGATCGCAGGCCCTCGAGCGGCGGCTAGCCGTCGCCGTGCGAGCCCGCGCGTCGGCGACGTCCGTCGCCCCAGCGCTCGCGAACGCCGAACGGCAGGGCGACCCAGGCCAGCACAATGCCCAGTACCGTCACGCCTGCGGCTGCCCATCCCCAGCCGCGGCCGAGCACGACATCGACGATGAGCATGACCGTGCCCATCACGGTGATCCCCACGAAGACGAGGGTGACCTTGAGCACGCGATTGGCCACGCGCACGATCTCCTCTTTGGCCTGCTGCCGGAACAGTGCTCGGTGCAGGCTCACGGGTGTCAGGGCGAGGATCGTCGTGATGACGGCGGATCCCACGAGCGCGAGGTAGACGGTGATCTGGTACCGGTCGAGCTCCTGGAATCGCGGTTGGAAGGCGAGGGCGAGGAGGAAGCCGGTGAGGATCTGTGTGCCCGTCTGAATGACGCGAAGCTCCTGCAGCAGTTCCGCCCAGCGGCGGTTGAGGCGCTCGGTTTCGCTTTCCTCGTCGTCGTCCGGGGATGCGACCGGCAGCTGGCTCATGGTCCGATCGTAGGGCGGGCGCGCCACAGATGCAGCCCCGCGTAGCTGCGCCAGGGTGCCCAGCGGGCGCCGTGCGCCGCAAGTCCGGCCGCCGTCGACGGCAGGCCGAGGGCGGCCGCCGACTGACGCATGACGAGGTCGCTGGCCAACAGGATGTCGGGATTGCCGAGTACGCGCATCGCCAGGTAGCCGGCCGTCCAGGGCCCGATTCCCGGGCGCGCGACGAGCGTCGAGATGAACTCCTCCGCCGACATTCCGACGTCGAGAACGAGGCGACCCTCGGCGATCGCCTCGGCGGTGCCGACGATGGTGTCGATGCGCGACCCGGGTCCGCGCAGGACCTCCCGGCCGCGAGCGGCGATCTGCGCCGCGGTGGGAAACCTGCCGTCGGTGCCGAGCTGACGGGTGAGCGTGCCGAGCACGGTGCGCGCCGCCGCGATCGAGATCTGCTGGCCGACGAGGGTGCGAAAGAGCGCTTCATTGAGGTCGAGGGCACCGGGCAAGCGAATGCCGGGCACCGCTGCGACGAGTGGCGCGAGCGTCGGGTCCGCCGACAAGGCGTCATCGATGGCGACCGAGTCGGCGTCGAGGTCGAACAGACGGCGCACGCGGGAGACGAGCGTGGGGAGGTCGGCGAGCTGATCCACGCGCGCGGACACCAGCACTGCGTGCGAGCCGTCGAGAGTCACCGTCACGTGGGCGGCCCCGTGGGACAGGAGCAGCGAACGCGAATAGCTCCTCTCGTCGGCGGTCTCCAGGTCGGGGATGGCGTGGTCGCGAAGGTAGCGCAGCACGCCCGCGCCGTCGAACGGTTCGCGCGCGGGCAGGCGCAAGGTGAGCGACGTCGCCGTGTCTGTCGCGACGTGGGCGACGGTGCGCCGCGCGAGCGTGCGCAGCTGGGAGGGGGTGGCCTCGTACACGGCGTGGATCGTCTCGTTGAACTGCCGGATGCTCGAGAACCCGCTCGCGAACGCGACATCGGCGACGGGCATGTCGGTGGCAGCGAGGAGCGTCCGCGCCACGTGGGCGCGGTGGGCGCGGGCGAGCGCGAGGGGACCGGCACCGAGCTCAGCCGTGAGCACGCGTGTCAGGTGCCGCGGGGTGTAGCCGAGCCGGGCGGCGAGACCGGGCACGCCTTCGCGCTCGACGACGCCATCACCGATGAGGCGCATCGCGCGGGCCGCGAGCGTGTCGCTGAGATTCCACTCGGGAGAGCCGGGCACGGCATCCGGTTGGCACCGCTTGCACGCGCGCAGACCCGCTTCGTGGGCGGCCGCGGCGGTGCGGTAGAAGCGCACGTTGCGCGCCTGCGGCGTCATCGCGGGGCAACTGGGACGGCAGTAGATTCCCGTCGAGTGCACGCCCGCGATGAACTGTCCGTCGAAGCGGGAGTCGCGGGACTTGAGCGCCCGGTAGCGCTCGTCGAAGAGGGGATCGACTGTCGTCACCGCTCCAGCGTCGCACGCGACGACGAGCGGCACTAGCGGGATTCGGACACCACTGGATGCGGCCGGGCCTCGTGGCGCCAGACCTCCTCACCGCGGGAGACGACCCCCTTGACGAACAGGAAGTCGTTGTACGGCTCGTCTTCGCGAGTGAGCACGACCACGCGTGCCTCGCGGGCGCGTTCGTAGAAGGCGAACCGTTCGACGGTCGCGAGCAAGCCCACGTCGTGGTCCCGGCGCGCAACCTCGAGCACGCTCGCGTGCCCGGCGACGACGACTCCAGGCGGCGCTGCCATCGCGACGACAGAACCGTCGCCGTCGAGGGGGAGCACGCTGAGCAGCGCCGCCGCCGCCCTCGCGATGGGGGTATCGATGCGGACGACGGTCGCACCGCTCGCGTACGCCGGGTAGTTGCGGTCCACGAGGGCGACCGTCTCGCCGTGGCCGAGCTCGTCGAGTTCCCGCAGCAGCACGCCCGACAACAGCGGATCGATGCCCTTGAGCATTAGGCCCCCCTGTCGTCCTGGGTGGAGGCGACGAGGGCGTGCACGATCGGCGAGGTGGACTCGTAGAGTTCGCGGTACAGCCGGTAGCGCTCGTCGTAGAGGGCCGAACGGGCCGGGTCGGGTGTGATGACCCGGTCCGCGGGATTCCACTGCTCGATGTCGACCGAGGCGACCGCGCCCGCGGCGAGGAAGGCGGCACCGAAGCTCGCGCCGATCGTCACGCGCGGGATGTGCTGGGTCAGCCCGGTGATGTCGCTGACGATGCGCGGCCAGATGTCGGAGCCTGCGCCGCCGCCGACCGCCACGATTCGCTCGATCGGCGCTCCGGCGTCGCGCATCGCGGCGACGTTGTGGCGCACGCCGAACGCGGTCGCCTCGAGCGCCGCGCGGTAGAGGTCACCGCGCGTGTGCTCGACGGTCAGCCCGGCGATCACGCCGCGCGCGTCGGGGTCGGCGATCGGGGTGCGTTCCCCGGCGAAGTAGGGCAGCATGAGCAGTCCTCGTGCTCCCGGACCTGACGCCTCCGCTTCGGCGGCGAGCGTCGCGAAGTCGGGTTCGCCGACCAGAGCCCGAAGCCAGGCCGTGATCGCCCCGGATGTCGCCATCCCGCCCGCGAGGTTCCGAGTGCCCGCGAAGGCGCCCACCGTGCCCCACAGCTCGCGCACGAGCACGCGGTCACGCACCGTGCAGACGAGGAACATCGTCGTGCCGTACATGAGCATGAGGTCGCCGACCGAGTGGGCGCCCACGCTCACCGCTTCCGTCCACGCGTCGATCGTTCCCGCGATGACGGGCACCCCGGCGGGCAGCCCCGTCGCCGCCGCGGCCGCCGCCGTCACCGTGCCGACCACCGTGTCAGCCCACACCAGGCGAGGCAGCTCGATGTCGCCGACGATCGGCCCCGCCCACGGCTCGTACCACTCTTGCGCCACCGAGTCGTAGAGGGGCGTGCACTGGCTCGCCGAGTGGTGATCGAGCACGTACTCGCCGGTGAGGTTCCAGGCCAGCCACGACGACGGCATGAACAGCCGGCGAGCGGCCGCGAACGCCTCGGGCTCGTGATCGGCGACCCACGCGATCTTCGGTCCTGCCGCCTGGGTGGACAGCACCGAGCCGCACCGGTCGAGGATCGCCTGATCGCCGAGTTCGTCGGTCAGTCGCGCGATCTGTTCGGTCGCTCTCGTGTCCACGCCGTAGAGTATCGCGGGCCGTACCGGCTCGCCTGACGCGGTCGTCAGCCCCACGCACGGACCCATGCCGCTCACGCCGACGGCGACGACATCCGCGCGGTCGGCGGTCAGCTCGCGGCTGATCGAGACGAACTCGTGCCACCACACGGGCAGATCCATCTCGACGTGACCGGAGCGCGGGCGCGAGACGGCGTGGTCGCGGACGGCTGTGGCCAGCACCGTTCCGTCGAGGTCGACGAGCACGCCCTTCGTGCTCGACGTGCCGACATCGACGCCGAGGACGACGCTCACGGCACGAGGCGTGCGTCGCCGATGAGGTGCACGGTCACCCCGAGGGCGTCGAACATCGCGGCCTTCGCGGTGAGCGCGCGGTCTGCGGTCTCAGCATCCGGCGCGTAGACGAGCTGGGCGTGATTGGCCTTGTGCCGTGCCATGAACTGGTCGCGTGTGACCCCGTGCAGCACGGCGTGCATGATCGGCCATTCCGGGTTGGTTGCCTGCCACCGGCGTTCGGTCTCCTCTGCGGGCAGGTCGATCGCCGATCCGCGACCCAGGTCGACGTGCAGGCGGCCGTCGGCGCCGTCGATCCAGACGCGCGACCAGGCCACCTCACCGGCCTTCGAAACGCCCTTGACCGTTGAGCCGCCGAGCGGGAAATACATCGGGTTCTGCCGCCACCCCGTCGCGCCGCGATAGCCGTCGGCGAAGTGCGACGGGGGAACGGAGCCCGAGATCTCGAAGACCCAGACGAACCGTCCGTCGTAGTCTTCGCCCCAGCGCACGTCGTGCAGGGTGTTCGCGGAGTCGAGCCCCATCGCCTGCCACACCCGGTGCGTGATGAGCGCATCGATGGCCACGCCCTCGTCGGCCTCGTTGGCGAGCGGCACCGGCAGCCCATCCCACAGCACGCGGGATCCGTCGCGCGAGGTCACGGGCGGTCGATCGGCGTTGTTGATGAGGCCTTCGGCGAGGTCCGAGGCGGGACAGATGTCTTTGAGGCCCTGCTGGTACTGGATGCCGATCACGTCGGCGCCGAAGTCGTCGGCGATGCGCAGCAGCGAGATGTACATGCGCGCCTGGAGCAGCACTTGGCGTTCGGTGAGTTCGGTCGCGTCGTCGGTTCCGAACGCGAACGTCATGCCGTGCTCGAGGAGCCAGTCGAGCACGCCGCGCGCCTCGGCATCCGACACGGTCTGCATGTCCGCCCACAGCGCGGACTGCGAGAGTCGCTCCTTGTAGATGCCGATGGCGTTCATGAGTTCGTCGTCGATGATCGCGTTGTACATGCCCATGCAGCCTTCGTCGAAGACTCCGAAGATCGCCTTGTCCGCGGCCAGCTGGGCCGCGAGTGCGCGCCCGAGCCGAACCTCGTCGTTGTCGGGGAGCGCGCCGAGCGCGCGCACGTGGGTGCTGTCGTGGGGGATGGTGCCCGTCTCGACCCAGCTGCGGATGCCCTCGAGGAACCAGGCGTCCGTGAAGTCGACGCTCCAGATGGTCGAGTACGGCTTACCCATCTTCGTGAGGCCGCCGTTGAGCCCGAGCAGGCCGACGAGGCCGGGGGCGTCGCCCTCGAAGTTGGCAACGGTGAGGATCGGCCCGCGGTGGGTGCGCAGCCCGGCGAGAACGTGATGGCTGTACTGCCACACCGCCTCGGCGACGATGAGCGGCGCCTCCTCCGGGATCGACTGGAAGACGGTCATGCCCATGCGCTGGCTGGAGATGAAGCCGTGACCGGTTGCCGGGTCGACGGGGTTCGCGCGACGAATCGTCCAGCCGAGGTCGCCGAAGACCCGCTCCAGGGCGGCCTCCATGCGGGCCTGAATGGGCCAACCCGCTCGATTGGGGGCTTCGCGCAGGTCGCCGCTGGAGATCAGCCACGCCGTACGGGGCTCGAGCGCAGGGCGGGTCGCGGGGGTGGGGAGGGTGTAGCTGGTCACGAGAGCTCCTCGTCGATGGCGGTGTCGGGGCTAAGGATAACGATTTCCCAATCGTCGCTGTCGTCGAGCGTGACTCGTCCGGCGTCCACCGTCAAGTCGATCTCGACGCCGTCGACGACGCGTGCTGCACGCACGCCGTCGGGGACGGAGAGCACGAGGCGACCCGGACGGGCGATCTCCTCGATCGCCGCCGGCTGGGCGGCGCCGTACACGTCGAGCGTCACCACGGGATGCCCGGAAACCGCGTGGACGATGCGGTCGGCCCCGCGGCGGGTGACGACGAGCTCGGTGTTGCTGCGTGCCCCGTCGAGCCGCACGGGCGGGGCGCTGCTCGCTGCTCGCAGCACGAGCGCCGCGAGCAGATCGCGGTAGGCGGCGTGTCCGAGCCGTGCGCGGTTGTTGCCGATGCGCGCGGCCGACACGATGACGCGGCCGCGACCCACCGACCGCTCCACGATCACCGGGTCGCTCGTCGCCCGGCCGGGAGCGGGTTGGTTGTTGTGCCAGTACGTGTGCGCATCCGTCTCCAGCACCGGATCGGTGCGGGTCGCGAGCACGCGCGCGTCGTCCGGGAGTCCGTTCAGAGACGCGAGCCTGCCGTAGTGCGGCAGCGGCCACGCGGCCACGTGCGCGGCGAGGTCGCCCGTGAGGCTCAAGTACGGGTAGCTGAACCCGCCGCGCGGCCCGAACTCGACCCCGAGCAGGTCCCGAAGCACGGGAGACATCGCCGTCTGCTCGCCCCGCGCATCCCGAACACCGGCCTCCCCGGTGACGACGAGTCCGCCGCCGCGCCGCACGAATGAGTCGATCGCCGCGATCTCGTCGGGCGAGAGCGACAGCACGTCGGCGAGCACGAGCACGCGGAAGTCGTCGAGCCGCGCGAGAGACTCGGGCCGCTCGTCGATAAGGGCAACCGGCACATGCGATTCCACGAGGCTGCGGTAGCTTCCCGTGATCGCCGCGACCAGATCGCTCGGTCCGGAACGGGGTTCGCTGTGTGGGAACTGCGCGGACTGCTCCCCGTTGCTCGGCGTTTCCGGCACCCCGAGCAGGCTTTCGAGTTCGCGCGAACGCTGGCTGGTGTACAAGGCGGCGTACGGCTCCACGACGGCCCCGTCGAGCCACGGGGAGCGTTCGGCGATGCGCTCGAAGACGGGCCTCAGTCGCCGGTACACCTCCGGTTCGAGGGCGCCCGTCGCGTAGGGCTGGTCGTCGACGGAGACGGTCGCGCCGTGCGCGGCGACGGTGAACGCTTCGAAGCGCAGTTGCGCCTCCGAGCGCAGCGTGAAGTCCCACGTGTGCACGAACCGGCTGACGAGCACCTCCCGCGGCCGCCCGTTGACGCCCGCCGAGATGTAGCTCGCGGCGAAACTCGGGAAGCCGAGCCCGTGCCAATCGGTGTAGCCCTCGCTCGAACCCACATCGGCGAGCGCCAGATGGTCGGTCGACAGCCCGATGACCGCGTCGACGAAGGTGGTCGCGTAGAAGTTGGGGATGAACGCCGCCTCAGGTCGCTCCTCCCGCAGCACGGCACGCTGCTCCGCCAGGTAGTCGGCGAGCACCTGTTGGGAGAAGTGGATGAGGTCGATCCAGCCGTCGTCGTCGCGGGTCATCGGCATCGGCCGGCCGTACTGTGCGCGGAACGCGGACTCGCAGCGTTCGCACACACAGGGACCTGCCGTGAGGATGTCGCTCCACAGGCCGTCGATCGGATAGCGCCGCGCGAGTTCGCGCACCTGGTCGAGTGCGTACCGGCGGTATGGCCCCAGCAGGCACAGGGCGGGCCAGCGACCGGTGCTGCCTCGCGCGGCGAGCGGCACGAGCGTCCAGTCCGGGTGTGCGCCCGCCATGGCGGTGTCCCACATGTTGGAGTAGTAGGCGATGACCCGAAGACCACGCTCGTGCGCGGCACGAAGCTGCTGCCCGAACAGGTCCCGTCGACCCAGTTGCGAGTGCGGGCGGCCCACCTCAGTGGGGTAGTACGCGTTGCCGTATTGGCACTTGGCGAACAGCACGATCGAATCGGCGCCGGCCTCGGCGATCACATCGAGGTCGCGCTCCGGGTCGACCTGCGAGAGCACGGTGAACCCCGGATCGGGCGCGCTGCCGCGCTGATGCGCATCCGCCCAATCAGGCGTGTGGGAGTCGAAGAAGATGCGGCGACGCGACGTCGCCCACCAGGCGGTGTCGGGCCCGGTCACCGGGGGTCGTCGGGTGCTCACGAGTCGTTCAGATCCTTGCGATGAAGTCGAGGGCGCGGGCGCCCGATGTTCGGAGGGCGAGGTCGAGGCTCGGGGCGTGGGCGCATCCGACTGAGCCGATTTTTCTGCGGATGCGTCCGACGCCCCGAGGGTCGGGGGCGCGCTGCCGCTCACGAGGCGACCTGCACGGCGTCGATGGCCGAGAGTTCGGCGGCGGTGACCCGCGCGGCGATGATGGCGAGCAACGCGGGCACGACGAGCGCGAGCGTGCCGAGGCTCGCGACGACGGCGAATCCGCCGAGCACACCGAGGCCGAGCAGGGTGAGTGTGGCCCCCGGCCGGTAGGCGGCGAGAATCGCACCCCCGCGCAGGGCGCCGAGGCTGCGGCGGTCTCGAACCGCGCCGTAGCTCAGCGCGCGGGGGATGATCGCGAGCCACACCGCCGCGACCGCGTAGCCGGCGATGCGGAGCGGCTCGGCGAGCGTGCACAGCCAGAGCGCGCCTGCCGCCGTCGTGAGCGCGAGAAGAGCGAGCACGACGTCGGCGCGCACGAGCTGGCGCACGCGCGCGCGTTCGCCGGAGGCGACGGCAGCCCCGACGTGGGCGAGACCCGCCAGCGCGAGCGCGGCGGGCGCGGCCGCGACGGCGACGAGCCAGAGCGGTGCTCCCGTGACGGCGGCCAGGGCCGCGGGCGCGGCCGAACCGGCGACGATCGCGCCGATGCCGACGAGCGGGGCGAGTTCGCGCCACCAGGCGGGCAGCGCCGAGCGCACGAGCGCGAACAGGCTCGGTTCGATCGAGGGCACGACGGCGCTCACAGCTTCAGTCCGCTCGATGCGATCGACTGCACGATCCAGCGCTGCGCGATCACGAAGACGACGAGCACGGGAATGATCGCCATCGTGATCCCCGCAGCGATCGTGCCGAGTGAGCCGGTCGAGAACCGCCCGGCGAGCAGCACGAGGCCGACGGGCAAGGTCTGGTTCTCGACATCACGAATCATCACGAGCGGCATGAGCAGGTCGTTCCACCAGTAGGTGAACGTGAGGATGCCGAGCGTCGCCAGGGCCGGTCCCGAGAGCGGCAGCAGCACCTGGAAGAACGTGCGTGTGTGACCGGCTCCGTCGATCCGGGCCGCCTCCTCGAGTTCGCGCGGCAGGCTCAGGAAGTGCTGGCGCAGTAGGAAGATGCCGAACGCGCTGAAGATGCCGGGCAGGATGAGCGCCCACAGCGTGTTGGTCAGCCCGAGTCGGGACATCACGAGGAAGAGGGGCACGATGGTGACCTGCAGCGGGATCATGAGCGATCCGATCACGAGGGCGAAGCCGATGCGCCGGCCGGGGAACGACAGCCGAGCGAAGGCGTAGCCGGCGGTCGAGCACGTGATGAGCTGGGCGGCGGTGATCGCCGAGGCGACGACGAGCGAGTTGAGGATGAACCGCGCGTAGGGCACCTGCTGGAACACCTTGCCGAAGTTCTCGAGCGTCGGTTCGCTCGGGAACAGCGTCGGCGGGAGTTCGTAGAGCTCGGCGTCGCTGCCCGAGATGGCACCGCGGAAGATCCACAGGAACGGGGCGACGATGGCCGCGGCCGAGAGGCCGAGCACCGCGAAGGTGGCCAGTCCTGCCGCGACGGACGCGGGGCGGAAAGTCGTGCGTGTCATTCGTAGAACGTCCATCTGCGGGAGAAGCGGAACTGGATCGCGGTGAGCACGATGAGCACCACGAGCAGCGTGATGCCGACCGTCGAGGCGTAGCCGAGGTCGAAGCTGCCGAACGCCGTGTCGTAGATGTACTGCACGATCGTGCGGCTCGCATCCCCGGGCCCGCCCGTGGTGAGCACGCGAGGCTCGGCGAAGAGCTGGAAGGCGTTGATCGTGTTGATCACGACGAGGAAGAAGACCGTGGGAGACAGCAGCGGCAGGGTGATGCGCCAGAACCGCTGCCACGCGTTCGTGCCATCGACGATGGCGGCTTCACGCAGCTCCGCGGGAATGGACTGGAGTCCGGCGATGTAGACGAGGATCGAGAACCCCAAGGTCTTCCAGGAGGAGACGATGACCACCGAGATCGGCGCCCAGAAGCTGGAGCCGAGCCAGTCGATGCGATCGATCGAGAACCATTCGCCCAGCCAGTAGTTGACGAGCCCGAGGTCTTTGTTGAACAGGAAGCGCCAGATGAGGGCGACGGCCGACGACGAGACGACGAAGGGGAACAGGAACGACAGCCGGAAGAACCCGCGCAGCCACCGCGGCATGCGGGTTTCGAGCAGGACCGCCAGCAGCAATCCGATCGTCACGTTGATGGCGAGGATCGCGATGGCCATCGTCGTCGTCGAGCCGTAGACCGCGAGCAGGCGCTGGTCGCTGAACAGGCGAACGAAGTTGTCGATGCCGATGAAGCGGCCGTTGCTCAGCAGGTTCCAGTCGAAGAAGCTGAGGGCGATGACTCCCGCCGCGGGTGCGAGCACGAAGAGCGCGAACCCGAGAAGCGAAGGCGTGAGGAAGCCGAGCGCGGCCAGTCCGTCTCCGCGACGTCGGCGCCGGTCGGGGGCAGCAGCAGGGGTGGCAGCCGGACGGCTGCCACCCCCGACACCGCGAGCGGTGTGATCCGTCATGTCAGCTGCAGGTCACAATCGCGTCCAGCTCGCCCTGCAGGGTCGACAGTCCGTCGGCGATCGGCGTCTCGCCCGCGAAGATGAGCTGCAGGTTGCGCAGCACCGTCGACTCGAACTCGCTGTACTTGGCCGGAGCCGGGTAGGGCACGAGGGTGTCGTGCTCATCGATGCTTCCGTAGAACAGGTCGGAGCTCACCGGCGGCACACCCACCTCACTGATCGTCGCGGCGACGGACCGCAGCGACGGGATCGAGTCGCCGGGCGCCTCCGGGGTTCCCACGTACTGCTGCTGGATCTCGGGGCTCACCGTGAACTTCTGGTACTCCCACGCGAGGTCCGGGTTGGGGGAGGACTGGAGGATCGGGTAGCCCGAGCCGCCGAACACGGTCTTGTAGGTGGCATCCGACGGGTAGAGCTGGATGTCGAAGGCCGTGAAGCCCGCGGGCACGAACGTGCCGATCGGCCAGCGTCCCGCGCCGAACATCGCGATCGAGCCGTTCTGGAATCGCGTGAACACGTCGCTCATCGGCATCGGCGCCGGCGCGATGCCTTCGTCGATGAGACCCTTGAGGAACTCGAGCGCGTGCGCGACCTCGGGGGTGTCGACCGTCGCTTCGCAGCGGTCGTCGCTCGTGAGGTTGCCGCCAGCGTTGGCCACCCACGGCATGATGCCGGGGAAGATCTCGTTGCTGGCCCATGTGAAGCCGTACCGGTCGGTGACGCCGTCGCCGTTGGTGTCGGCGCTGAGCGCAGCAGCGGTCGCCTTGAAGTCCTCCCACGTCCAGTCCGCCGTCGGCGCCTCGATGCCCGCGGCTGCGAACACGTCGGTGTTGTAGTAGACGACCATGTTGTTCCAGGCGTTCGTCAGGGTGACGATGTCGCCGTCGACGGTGAAGCCGTCGATGAGACCCGGAGCGATGTCGTCGACGAGCGCGGCCGCCTCGGGGTCGCTCTCGAGGTAGCCGTTGATCGGCAGCGCGAGGTCGTTGGCGTGGATGAACTCCGCGCCTTCGCCCGAGATGAGCATGAGGTCGGGCTTCTCGCCGCTCGCGATGAGCGTGGCGACGTTGGCGTAGTAGGTTCCCCAGTTCTCGCCCGCGACGGGCGTGAGGGAGACCTCGACGTCGGGGTTGGCGGCCATGAAGGCGTCGGCGGTGGCTTGGTTGCCGGTCTGGGCGGCGGGGCCGTAGTCCCAGAAGACGACGTTGAGCGTCTTGCCGTCTCCGCCGCCGTCCGCCGCGGGGGCACAGCCGACCAGGGCGGTGGTCGTCAACGCGGCAGTGATCGCTGCGGCCGCGATGGTTCTCGTGGTGCGTGTCATGCGGGTGAGTCCTCTCCGTTGAGAATCGGCTGACGACAGTGAAGCGCACGAAATCGATTTCGTCAAGTGGGCGCTCGAATACCCCTGGAATCAAGCGATGACTGCTCGAAACCGATTACATCCTCGGTCTCAACGAGCGGCGCCGCGCGTGGCCCCGCGAGTCAGCTCGGCGCGCAGCACGACCGTGCGCGGAGGTTGACGGTCGCCGGCGATCCGATCCAGCAGCATGGTCGCTGCTGTCGTTCCCAAGTGCCGCGCCGGCAGATGAACCTGAGTGATCGCGTCGGGCGAGAACGTCGAGAAGGGCAGGTCGCCGATGACGGCCACGCCGAGCTCCGGCGGAGTGATCCCGGCCTCCGACAGCACTTGCAGCGCACCGACGCCCATGAGGTTGTTGGTCGTGACGACCGCGTCCGGCCGCTCCGGCAGCGCGAGCAGAGTGAGCATCGCCTCCCGTCCGCCGTCGACCCGGTAGTTGGCATGCTGCAAGTAGTTCGCGGGCGCGTTCGAGCCCACCACGTCACGCCAGCCGAGGCTGCGCTCCTCGGTGCCTTCGATCGCCGCCGGCCCCGCGATGCAGGCGATCCGCTCGTAGCCCGCCTCCACGAGCGCCCGCGTCGCGGCGGCGCCGACGACGCGGTTGTCGACGAGCACCGAATCGATCGGCAGGCCCGTCTTGCGGTCCACGGCGACGACTGGCCGCCCGCGATCGGTCGCGTGGCGGATGTCGCCGTCGGTCGCGGACGGCGCGAGGATGACCCCCGCCATGTCCTCGGAGTTCGCGATGTCGAGGTAGCGCGTCTCTTTGACCGGATCGTCGTCGGTGTTGCACAGCACGACCGAGAAGCCCGCCTGTTGTGCGCGGTCCTCGACGCCGCGCGCGAGGGCCGTGAAGAACGGGTTCTCGATGTCGGGGATGAGCAGGGCGATCAGTTCGGAGTTCTGGCTGCGCAGACGCCGCGCCGTGCGGTTCGGCGTGTAGTGCAGCTCGGCCGCCGCATCGCGCACCAGGCGTGCCTTCTCCGGGGAGACGGTCGCGCCGTTGAGCACGCGGGACACGGTCGCCGGAGAGACTCCGGCCCGCGCCGCGACATCGTAGATGGTGGCCATAGCGCACTACTGTAGCCAGAATAAATCGATTTCACGCGGACCCCGCGCGCCCGCGTCCGACGGCGCCCGAGCGGGGCCGCGCGACATGCGAGACTACCGACCGTGAGTTCTGAGACGATCGCGCCCCCAGGAGGAACGCAAGCCGACGTCCTTGCCTCGCTGATCGAGTCGCTCGGGGACGTCGTCACGGTCGACCCCGCCGTGCTCGCCGCCGCGCGCGAGGACCGGTCGGGTCACGTCGCCACCGGCACCCCGCTCGCTGTCGTCACCCCACGGTCGATCGCCGACGTCCAGACCGTCATGCGCATCGCCTCCGCCACCCGCACCGGCGTCGTCGTGCGCGGCGCAGGCACGGGCCTCGCGGGCGGGGCGATCGCCGACGACGGCCAGATCGTCCTCTCCACGCTCGCGATGAACCGCCTGCTCCACGTCGCTCGCGACGACGAATACGCGATCGTCGAACCCGGCATCCTCAACGGCGACCTCAACACGCGCCTCGCCGACGACGGCTTGTGGTTCGCGCCCGACCCCGCGAGCCGGGCCATTTCCACCGTCGGTGGAAACATCGCCACCAATGCGGGGGGACTGCTGTGCGCCAAGTACGGCGTCACACGGGAAGCCGTTCTCGGACTGAAGGTCGTGCTCGCGGACGGCCGGCTGCTCGAACTCGGCCACCGCACCGTCAAAGGCGTCACCGGACTGGATCTGACCGCCCTCATGATCGGGTCCGAAGGCACGCTCGGCGTCGTCGTCGAGGCGACCCTGCGCACCAAGCGCATCGTGCCCGGCCCGGCGATCGTCGTGAGCGCCACCTTCCCGACCGTCGAGGATGCCGCGCGGGCCTCCGCCGTGATCACCGCCTCGGGGCTCACCCCGGCGATCATGGAGCTCATCGGTGAGAGTGCGATGGGCCACATCGCCGACCTGCTCGGCCTCGACCACGACGGTGGCGCGCACCTCATCGTGCAGTTCGATGGCCCCGGCGCGGTCGAGGAGTCCGAAGCGGCGCTCACGAGCATTCGCAGCCTCGGCGGGAACGCCGTGCTGTCCGCCGACCGTGAGGAGGCCGAACGGCTCTTCGCGATCCGCCGCTCGTTCCACCCGTCGATCGTGCGGCTCGGGGGAACGGTGCTCATCGAAGACGTGTGCGTGCCCCGCAGTGCTCTCCCGTCGATGTTCGCGGCGATCCGCGACATCGAGAAGCGCTACGGCATCGAGATCCCCACCGTCGCCCACGCCGGTGACGGCAACCTCCATCCCAACTTCGTCTTTCCCGGTGACGAGGTGCCCGACTTCGTCTGGGCGGCCGCCGACGACCTGTTCCTCGCCGCGCTCCGCCTCGGCGGCACCCTCACGGGTGAGCACGGCATCGGCCTGCTCAAGCGACGCTGGCTGCGCGAGGAACTCGGTGACGATCAGCTCGAACTGCAGCGTCAGGTCAAGGCGGTCTTCGATCCGCTCGGCATCCTCAATCCGGGCAAGGTCTTCGAGGCCTGAACCCGGATCGGGGCTGCGCCGCGCCGCTACTCTAGGGGCATGACGTTCCTGCCGATGACGACCCCCGAGACGCGCAGCGCGGAGGCCGCGGCCGCCGCGAACCGTCAGGTCGAGCAGCACGGCGGGCGCATCACCAACATGAAGGCGACGCTGCTCAGCCACGTGCCCAGCTTCGACGTGTACATGGGGTGGTACACCCTGCGTGACGCTCTCGTGCCGTACATCGGCGAACGAGCGGTGTCGCTGTTCTCCTACGCGATCTCCGACGAGAACGACTGCCTCGTCTGCTCGGTGTTCTTCCGGCGCATCCTCATCGACAACGGCGAAGACCCCGACGACCCGCAGGTGACGGAGACTGAGCAGTTGCTCATCGATTGGGGACGTCAGATCGCACGCGACCCCGCCGGGATCTCCGACGAGTTCGCCGCCCGGATCGAGCGCGCATTCACCCCGCAACTGCGCGTGCTGCTCGTCGCCTTCGCCGGCCAGATGGTCGCCACGAACCTTTTCGTGACCGTCGGCCGGATCCCGCTCGACGAGGTGCTCTACGACTATCGGCGACCCGGCGACGAGCGGACGTGACGTGACGGGCGACTTCGCGGGTCGTGTCGCCTTCGTCACCGGCGCCGCGCACGGCCAGGGACGCGCCATCGCCTTGGCCCTCGCGGCCGCCGGAGCCGACATCGTCGCCCTCGATGTGGCGGCGAAGATCGAGTATCCGGCCTACGCCCAAGGCACCACCGACGAGCTCGACTCGCTCGTCGCCGAGGTCGAGGCGCTCGGGCGCGCCGCCCTCGCGGTCGTCGCCGACGTGCGGGACGCGCCCGCGGTCGAGGCGGGAGTCGCCGCGGCCATCGAGCGTTTCGGCCGCATCGACGTGCTCGTCAACAACGCCGGGATCGTCGCCTACGCCGCCCTCGAATCGATGACCGAGGCCGAGTGGGACGCGATGATCGACATCAACCTCAAAGGCCCGTTCCTGGTGACGCGCGCGGTCGCTCCCGTCATGATCGCCGAGCGCTCGGGCGTCATCGTCAACAACTCGTCCGTGATGGGGCTGCGCGGCGGCAACCGACTGTCGCACTATGTCGCCTCCAAGCACGGCCTCACCGGGCTCACCAAGGCGTGGGCGATCGAACTCGCGCCGCACGGCATCCGCGTGGTGAGCATCCATCCGACCGGGGTCGACACGCCCATGAACGACGGACTGGCCGCCCTCGAAGGGGCCACCCCGGCCCAGATCGCGGAGCGCAGCGCCGGCAACCTCCTGCCGGGGGTTCCGTGGATCGAGACCTCCGACGTCGCCGAACTGGTGCTGTACCTCGCGAGCGACCGGGCACGCTACGCCACCGGCGCCCAGTTCGTGATCGACGCGGGCCTGCTGACGCGATGAGAGCCCGCACCCGAGCGATCCATCCCGCGTGGATCGCGGCGATCGTCGCGTTTCTCGCCCTCATCGGCGCTGCCGGATTCCGCGCCGCCCCGAGCGTGCTCATGCTGCCCCTCGAGGACGAGTTCGGCTGGACGCGCACGGAACTGTCCGTCGCCGTCACCGTCAACCTGCTGCTGTACGGGCTGACGGCGCCGTTCGCCGCCGCGCTCATGGCGCGCTTCGGCCTGCGGAGGGTCACCGCCGGTGCCCTCGTGCTCGTCTCCGCGGGAGCCGCGCTGAGCGTGTTCGCGACCGCACCGTGGATGCTCGTGCTCACGTGGGGCCTCATGATCGGTCTCGGCACCGGATCGATGGCGCTCGTGTTCGCGGCAACGGTCGCCGACACGTGGTTCGTGCGCCGCCGCGGTCTCGTCGTCGGGGTGCTCACCGCCGGGGGAGCGACCGGGCAGCTCGTCTTCCTGCCGATCATCGCCGTCATGGTCACCGATCAGGGCTGGCGGGCGGCGTCGCTCGTCGTCGCGGCGGGAGCGCTCATCGTGGTGCCTCTCGTCTGGATCTTCCTCCGCGACTCGCCGACCGAGCTCGGCACGACCCCCTTCGGTGCGGCCCCCGATTGGACCCCGGTGCCCCGACCGACAGGCAACGCCGTGCGCGCGGCCATTGCGACGCTCGGTCGCGCCAGTCGCGTGCGCACCTTCTGGGCGCTCGTCGCGGGCTTCGCGATCTGTGGAGCGACGACCAACGGACTCGTCGGCACCCACTTCATCCCGAGCGCCCACGACCACGGCATGCCCGAGACGACCGCGGCGGGTCTGCTCGCCCTCGTCGGGCTCTTCGACATCGCAGGAACGATCACGTCGGGGTGGCTCACCGACCGAGTGGACCCGCGCATTCTGCTCGGCATCTACTACGCCGGGCGCGGGGTGGGGCTCGCGGTGCTGCCGTTCCTGCTCGGCGCAACCGTGCAGCCGCCGATGATCGTCTTCATCGTGGTCTACGGCCTCGACTGGGTCGCGACCGTCCCGCCGACGGTGGCGCTGTGCCGGGAGCTGTTCGGGGCCGACGGCTCGATCGTCTTCGGCTGGGTGTTCGCCTCGCACCAGGTGGGCGCGGCCATCGCGGCGACTCTCGCGGGCTTCGTGCGCGACTCGACGGGCAACTACACGGTGGCGTGGTTTGCGGCGGCCGGCCTGTGCGTGGTCGCGGCCGTCGTCAGCCTGGGGATCACCCGTCGCCCCCGCGTCGCCGTCGGCTGACGGCGCGTCCGGTCGCGTCGCGGCCGCGCGTGCCGCGCGCTAAGGTCGAGCCGTGCCCTCCGAGCTTCTCCTCGTCGTCCTCGCGCTCGCTCTCTGGTCGGGTCTGCTGGCCCTCCAGGTCGTCGATGTGGTGCTCACGGCGAGCCGTCTGCCGCAACTGTCGGCGTTCGCGACGGTGAAGGCGGCGCTCGTCGCCGCCGAAGGAACCCGCGTCTCGCCGGAGCAGTTGGAGGCGTGGCGCGCCCAGATCGCCGAACTCGATGAACGCGAGCGCGCGCGTGCGATCCCCGCCGGTCGCGGTGCGACGGAGCAGCTCTGGCGCGCAACGCCGTGGCGTCTCGCCCCGACGGCGCTTGCCATCGCGGCCGTCGCGGCGTGCGTCGGTCACTGGCCGATCGTGCTTGTGGCCGTGCCGCTGCCCGTGGTCACGTACGTGCTCGCGCTCGCCGCCGCCCGAGCCTCCGTCGCCGCGGCGAGCGCGCGAGCGACCGTTCACGAACAGCAGCGTGCGGAGATCGACGACCTCGTCGACCGGGTGTCTCGTTCGGCGCGCAAGCGCGTCGCCGGTCTCGGGGACCGCGTCAATCGCGCCCTGCAGATCCTGCGCGAACAGCAGAGCTGACCGCGCTAGGGTCGTGCTCATGACCTCGAGCGATCCCACCGGCGCGCCCGCAGCGACCTCCCCGGCGTCTCCCGTTCATGCGCCCGCGGGGGCCGTGTCGGCTGCCGTGGCCCCGGCCGCGCGGCCGACTCGTCGGGGCGGTCTGCTCGCCCTCGCGATCGTCGGAATCATTCTGCCGTCCGTCGTCACCTTGTTCGTCGTCGTCTACCTCATCGCGGGCCTGGGGGTGTCGGCCTTCGCGCTCGGCGGCATCATGGCCCTCGTGCCGCTCGGCATCGTGTTCGCGGGCGCGCGGTGGATCGACAAGTGGGAACCGGAACCTCGCCTCGCGATCGTCTTCGCATTCCTGTGGGGTGCGGGACTGTCCGTGCTCATCGCGCTCATCGTGGGCGCGGAGATCGACAACGTCGTCAACTCCCGCGGCGGCCCCGGACCCGGCTATGAGTTCTTCAGCGCCGCCATCCAGGCTCCGATCGTCGAGGAGTTCGGCAAGGGCCTCGGACTGCTGATCTTGTTCTGGGCGGCACGTCGCCACTTCGACGGACCGGTCGACGGCATCGTCTACGCGGCCTGGATCGCGGGCGGCTTCGCGTTCACCGAGAACATCCTCTACTTCGGTTCGCAACTGGTGGAGGCCGGCCGCATCGACGGCAGCGTGATCGAGATCTTCCTCATCCGCGGCATCATGTCGCCGTTCGCCCACGTGATGTTCACCGCGTTCGTGGGTATTGCCCTCGGGTTCGCGGCACGCCGCACGGGCGCGCTCGGCGCGATCGGCTACTTCCTCCTCGGCCTCGTGCCGGCGATCCTGCTGCATGCCTTCTGGAACGGGGCCCTGTTCTTCGTCGACGACTTCTACGGCTACTACCTCGTCATTCAGGTGCCGTTGTTCGTCGGCGCGATCCTCATCGTGCGCTACCTGCGGCGCCAGGAATCGGCGCTCACCCACGACCGGCTCACCGAGTATGCCCAGGCCGGGTGGCTGCATCCGGACGAGGTCGATGTCGTCGCCACCCCGCAGGGGCGTCGGCAGGCGATCGCGTGGGCGCGCACGTCGGGGCGAGGAGCGCAGATGCGCGCCTACATCCGGGCCGCGACACGGCTGGCGTTCGCTCGCCAACGCATCATCACGGGGCGTGGTCGCGCAGGTGCGGTCGCGGATGAGCCGGCTCTGCTCGCCGCCCTCGTCGAAACACGCGCTGCGCTCGCCCCGGCGGCGCCGCGGGTCTAACCCCGACCGGGCACTGTCGTCGGTCCGACAGACTTCGGCGCCGATAGGCCGTTCGTCGTCTCGTGTTCCCCCAGACAGACTCATCGCCCGGTGGTGCGGCATTGCCTGCGACTCTTCCGGGCGATGAGTTGTTCTGAAACCAGGGTGCCACCGGCCGACTGCGGGCGCAAGAGGCCTGCGCGCTGGCACTAGACTGGGTTGCTCTGATTCGGCGAAGGGTGCGCGGATGGCGGACGAGCTCGCTCGGGAGGGCGACTACGTCGCAGCGCTCTACGCGCGGCTCGACGAGCTGCGCGACGAGGCGCAGCGCGAGCTCGATGCGGTGCGCCGCGCGACCCCCGGTGGCACCCACCAGAACCGTTCCGAACGCGACGCCTTCGCCCGCATCTACGAGGATCGCATCGCCCAGCTGCGGCACGTCGATGAGCGTCTCGCATTCGGCCGGTTGACCGTCGCCGACGCGGACGGTCACCCGGTGCACCACCACATCGGTCGGATCGGTCTGCGCGACCGCGAGCAGCAGCCGCTGCTGCTGGACTGGCGGGTGCCGCAGGCGCGCGCGTTCTATCAGGCGACGGCCGCGACTCCGCTCGGGGCGCTCGCCCGCCGGCACCTGCACACGGACGGGCGCCGCGTCATCCGCATCGACGACGAACTGTTCGACGCCGCCCTCATGCCCGACGATCCGAGCACGCTGCAAGGCGAGGCCGCGCTGCTGCAGTCTCTGACCGCCGAACGCACCGGGCGCATGGGCGACATCGTCGCGACCATCCAGGCGGAGCAGGACCGCATCATCCGCGCCGAGCTCGCCGGCGCTCTCGTCGTTCAGGGCGGACCGGGCACGGGCAAGACGGCGGTGGCCCTGCACCGCGCCGCCTACCTGCTGTACTCGCATCGGGAACGCCTGGCCGCCTCCGGCGTGCTCATCGTGGGACCCTCGCGCTCGTTCTTGCAGTACATCGAGCACGTGCTGCCCTCGCTCGGCGAAACGGGCGTCGTGCTGTCGAGCCTCGGCCAGCTGTTCCCGGGCGAGGAGGCGACCGCCGAGGATGCGCCGGCCGTCGCCCGACTCAAGGGCGACCTGAGCATGGCCGACCTCCTCGCGCGCGCCGTGCGTTCCCGTCAGGTCGTGCCGACCGAGGCGGTCGTCATCGACATCAACGGGGAACGCCTGACGGTGCAGCCCTCGCTCGTTCAGCACGCCATGCAGCGCGCGTGGGAGACGCGCAAGCCGCACAACATCGCCCGTGTCACCTTCAACAAGGCGGCCATCACGGCTCTGGCACGTCAGCTCGCCGACCAGCTTCGCGCTCACGGCAACACGATCGAGGACTCCGATCAGGCGTGGTTGCGCGAAGACATCCGGTCGTCGTACGACGTGCGCGTGCTGCTCAACACGGCGTGGTTGCCGCTGACCCCGCAGAAGCTCCTGCGCGACCTGTACGCGCGTCCGAACTGGCTCGCCTCACTGACGCCCGACTGGCCCGACGAGACGCGTGCCCTGCTGGCGCGCGGGCGGGACGAGCCGTTCACCGTCAGCGACATCCCGTTGCTCGACGAGGCCGCCGAACTGCTCGGCGAAGCCGACCCCACGGCGGATGCGGCTCGCGCCCAGCGCGCGCAGCAGCGGGCGCGCGATCTGGAGAACGCCGAGCGCGCGATCGCCAACATGGGGGTCGAAGGTCTCGTGGATGCGCGCACGCTTGCCGAAGGTTTCGAGGAGACGGTCGCGCGCGCGACGACCGCCGAACTGGCGGCCACCGACCGGGAGTGGACGTTCGGTCATATCGTCGTCGACGAGGCGCAGGAGCTGTCGCCGATGCAGTGGCGTGTGCTCGTGCGCCGCAATCCGCTGCGGTCCTTCACCATCGTCGGTGACATCGCGCAGGCGTCGGCCGCATCGAGCGCTCCGACCTGGTCGCAGGCGCTCGCGCCGCACCTGGGCGACCATTGGCGCCTCGAAGAGCTGACCGTCAACTACCGCACCCCCGCGCATGTGAGCCAGGTCGCCGAAGCGGTGGCCGCCGCGCACGGCGTGCGAGTGACCCACTCCCGCGCGGTGCGGGAAGGGGAGTGGCCGGTCTTCGTCACGACGGGCGACGATGCGGTCGGACTTGCCGTTGCGGCGGTGCGGCGGGACCGCGAACTGGGACGCGGCACGATCGCCGTGGTCGCATCGTCGAGCGTGATCGAACCGCTCGCGAGCGCCTTGGCTACGGAGTTCTCCCCGGTTGAGGTCGGCGTCGGCGCGCGGGGCCTGGCACGCGCGATCGCCGTGCTCACCCCGGCTGATGCGAAGGGACTCGAGTTCGACGCCGTCGTGGTCGTCGAACCAGCAGACATCATCGAGGAGCACGAGCGGGGCGCGTCCGCCCTCTATGTCGCGATGACCCGGCCGACGCAGCGGCTGCACGTCGTCGCCGCGCGCGCTCTCCCGGCAGGCATGCCGCACGCTGTCCCCCGATGACCCCCACTTGAGGATGCCCCCTAGTGGGGGGTTTGCGCACAGCCTCGGAGTCGACACACTGGTGCTACGGATCATCAGCCCTTCGGGGGAGGGGCGGATCCGATCGGGTGCGATTCGTCGCAACGAGTGGGGCCGGAGGCGGGGGAGCCTCCGGCCCAACGTCGTCTTGTCCCCCGTTCGTCGGGGGAGTGGACATGAGTGCAGGCCGGGGGGTTCGCGACCGGGTCGCGGCCCAGTCCGCCATGGCGGCGGTTGTCGCCCTCCAGGAGCGCGCAGCGCCCCGGGGAGCGCTCGCCCGCACTCTCGGCGTGACGCCGCTGCGGCCCGAAGCGCGCGCGCCCTACCAGGAAGCGCTCGGCGAGCTCATCGTCGGTGACATCCTCGATTCGCTCGGACCGCGGTGGGATGTGCTGCACGACGTGCCGCTGGACGGCTCGACTCTCGATCACCTGGTGATCGGTCCCGCGGGCGTGCACGCGGTCAGCGTCGTGCATCACGACGAACGCGACGTCGTCGTCGACGACACGGTGGTCGTGGTGGCCGGAGAGCCGACGGATGACCTCGCTCGTGCTGCTCGCCGCGCGGCGAGCGCGGCTGAGCGGCTGTCGGATGCGGCGGGCGAGGCCGTGCGCGTGATCCCGGTGCTCGTGGTGGTTCGGCCGCGGCGGCTTGTCGAACGCCGCCGCCCGCGGAACGTGCGGGTCGTCGCCGCAGACCAGCTCGAGCAGCTCCTGAACCGTGCGCGCCGGGTTGCGTCGGGCGAGGAGGTGGCTCGGTGGTCCGATCTGGCCGACCGCGAGTCGACCTGGCAGACGCCGTCGGCGTGCGCGACGGACGTGCGCGAACTGCATCGCGCGTTCGGTCGTGTGCGCGCCGAGGTGACGTCCGCGGGGCTGCGGCGTGCGGCCTGGTTGGGAGCCACGGTGCTCGCCGGCTCGATGGCCGTGTGGGCACTCGTGGCGACGGCCGTCTCGGCGGTCGTCGCCAGCTGACTCCCCGGCGGATTGTCGAACGATTCCCAGGCCGGTCCGCGACGATGGACGCGTGCTGCTGCGCCACCCGATCCTCAGCGTCACGACTCTCGCGTACCTGGCGATCGTCGGCTGGTTGACGCTCTCACCTCAAGCGGCGCCCGTCAACACGAGCCTGCTGTGGCGCCTCGCCGAGTTCTTCGAGCGTTACGCGGCCACCGACTGGATCACCTTCTCGCTCCTCGAGTTCCTCGCCAACGTCGCCCTGTTCGTGCCTTTCGGGTTGTTCCTGGTGCTCCTTCTGGGACGACGACTGTGGTGGCTCGCGATCGCGTTGGGCGTGCTGGCCACGGCCGGCATCGAATTCGCCCAGCAGTACATCGTCGGTCGTGTCTCGGACCCGCGGGACCTTCTGGCCAACACGAGCGGCGCCATCCTGGGCGCAGTGCTGGCTCTCGTGCTGACGGCCGCCAAGGCCCGGCGGATCGCTGCGGCGCGGGAAGCGGCCGCCTGACCAGACCCGCGTACGCTGTTCGCGTGACGAGGTACTGGGGGTTCGCGCTCTTCGCGATCGTGGTGGTGGTGCACGTCGTCGTGCTCGCCGCCGATGTGGTGGCGTGGCAGGTCCCGACCAAGGCGATGCTCATGCCGGCACTGCTCGTCGCCTTGCTCGTGGCGACGCCGCGCATCCGCTCGGAGTTGACGCTGTGGGCGGGGCTCGCCGTCGTGCTCGCGTGGGCCGGCGATGTGCTGCTCGCCTCGCCCGGGGAGCTCGGTTTCCTCGTCGGTCTGGTGTGCTTCCTTCTCGCCCACGTCAGTTATCTCGTGCTCTACGTGCGGCCAGCCCGCACTCGCCGGGTGCCGTGGTGGACCCTCGTATACGCGGTGTGGTGGGGGATCCTGCTCGCCGTGCTGCTGCCGTATGGCGGCGCGCTGACCGTTCCGCTCGTCGTGTATGGGGCGGTGCTCTGCGCGGCGGCGGCCGTCGCGTGGGGCACGGTGCCGCTCGTGGGGGTCGGCGCGACGCTCTTCCTGGCCTCCGACACGCTGCTGGCCTTGCGGATGTTCGTGCCGGGGGTGTCGTTCTGGCAGCAGGACGCCATCATCATGACCCTGTACAGCCTCGGTCAGGGGCTCATCGTCTTCGGCGCCGTCCGGGCCGCCCGGCGCGCGAAGGCTTTCCCCACCTCCGACAGTCAGGCGACACTGGTCTCATGAGCGAGTCGATCACCGCGTGGGTCGAGGCCTACCGGCGGGCGTGGGAGTCGAATGATCCGGCAGACGTCCGCGCGGCGTTCACGGAGGACGCCATCTACCGTCCGCGCCCGCACGAAGAACCGTGGGTGGGCATCGACGCGATCATCGCGGGGTGGCTCGAGCATCAGGACCCGCCGGGCTCGACGTCGTTCGAGTTCCGGGTGCTCGGTGTCGATGGGCAGCGCGCGTTCGTGCAGTGCGTGACCGGGTACCCGGACGGGCCGAAGACCGGCGTCTACGACAACCTGTGGGTCGTGCGCCTGGCCGGCGACGGTCGCGCCGCGGAGTTCACCGACTGGTGGATCGAGCGCGAGCGCTAACGCAGCTCACCCGGCGGGCACGGCGCACGCGCCCGTGTCCACCGGAGCGGTGAGCGTCGGCGACGCACTGACGACGGGGTCGAGTTCGCGGCGCGTCATGGCGTAGCCCACGTCCGGATCGTCCGCGTTGCGCGCGAACACGACGCCGACGACCGACCCGTCGAGCGAGAGAAGCGGACCGCCGGAATTGCCTTCCCGCACCGCCGACGCGATCGTGTACACCTCACGCGGCGTGGTGGAGGTGCCGTAGATGTCGGCGACGTCGACGGTGCGCACCGACATGATGCCCGCCGCGATGGAGGAGAACGGGCCGCCGAAGGGATAGCCCTGCACGGCGGCCTCCGCTCCGACGGTCAGCGGAGCGCCGAGAGGTCGCGGTGGTGCGTCGAGTCCGGGAACGGCGATGACGGCGAGGTCGTCGATCGGATCGAAGTAGACGACCTGTCCCGCGAGGGCCTGACCGGCCGGCGACTCCACGACGGGCTCGGTCACCCCGGCGACGACGTGCGCGTTGGTGACGACCCGGTCGTCGGCGACCACGAATCCGCTGCCGGTCTGCGCGACGCCGCACGCGAGCGCGTTGCCGGTGATCCGCACGACCGATTGCGCGGCCGCCGTCAGTTCCGGACTGGCCGCGTCGATCGTGGGCACGACCGGGTCGATGCCGAGCGCATCCGTGATGACGGGCAGGCCCGTGTCGACGACCTGCGAACGCAGTTCGGCGAGCCACGCCTCCACGGGGTCGGGAGTGAGGGTGGTGATCGTGCGCAGCACGGTCGAGCCGGTGATCGCGCGCGACAGCACCGGCACGCCGAGCTGTCCGAGGCTCACGGCCACGACGGAGGCGATGAGCGCCGCGGCGACGCCGGTCGCGAGGCCCCCGGCGAGCCGGTCGAGTCCGCTCAGCGGTGTCTCTTCGACGCCGCGGCGCACGGCGCGACCGACGACCGTGCCGATGAGGTTGCCGAGGGCGACCAGCCCGACGAGGGTGATGATGACGGCGAGCGGCCGCACCGCGGGGAACGCCACCCAGGCGGCGACGACCGGCACGAGGAAGAAGGCGGCGATCGCTCCTGCCACGATTCCTGCGAATGCGAAGGCCGCATGCGACAGACCGACACGCCAGCCGTACACGAGGTAGCCGAGCAGCAGAACGGCCAGCAGCACGTCCAGGATGATCGACTCGGTCACCCGTCGAGCCTATGTCTGGTGAGTGCTAGACTCCCAAGGTTGCCGTCGAACGGCCGCGGATACAGAGAGCACGGGCATCGGGCCCGTCGCGCCGCGCAACGAGAGAAAGGGGATCACCTGATGGCTTTGGATGCCAGTGTCAAGAAGGCGATCATCGACGAGTACGCGACCCACCCGGGTGACACGGGATCCCCCGAGGTCCAGGTCGCGATCCTCACCCAGCGGATCAAGGATCTGACCGAGCACCTCAAGGAGCACAAGCACGACCACCACTCGCGTCGTGGTCTGCTGCTCCTCGTGGGCCAGCGTCGCCGTCTGCTCGGCTACCTGCAGGACATCGACATCGAGCGTTACCGCGCGTTGATCGAGCGCCTGGGGCTTCGCCGCTGACGCACTCGCGAGACACAAGCGTCGTCTTGACGACGGGCCGTCGTTCCTTCGGGAACGGCGGCCCGTTTCCGTTGGCGGCGCTCTCGTTTCCCGGCGCTACGGGGTCAGACCCGCGAGGTTGTTCGCAGACGCGATGAGGAACTCCCGCCAGGCCTCCTCGGTGACCGCGCCATCCGTGTACAACGTGGCGCGCAGCACGAGGTTGCCGCGCTGGAGGTCGGCGCCGTAGAAGCGGCCGAACGGCGAATCCTCGACCCAGCCGACAGCGGCGACAGAGTTGGGCAGGCGCTCGAGTGCAGGCATGGGTGTCACGTCGGCAGTCCAGAATGTGCTTCCGGTTCCGAGGTCGTAATTGGTGCATCCGGCCACGAGGTCGAGCATGTCTGCCATGTGCTGTTCGGCGCTCGCCGAGGAGCCGAACAGGCGCGGCGATTCGCTGAGGGAGGAGTACTCGTCCTCGCTGAGACGGAAACCGGTGAAGCCGACCGGGTCGTCGGCGGAATCGGGGCGACCCTGGAACGCGACGGCGACCGGCGAGTAGATCGTGACGGGGAAGCACTCCTCGGGTGTTCCTTCGCCGCTCTCCCACGTGCTGGCGGAGTAGAGGAACTCTTTCTGGGCGGTCGAGTCGGGGTAACTGACGTCCGGTGGCACATCCGGCACGCCCAGCGCGGCGTACTCGGCGTCGCCGACAACCGTGAGGGTGAAGTCGTCGACGGTGAAGCACTGATCGGGGCACACCGTCGGATCGACGGCGACGGGGGAACCGGGTTCGCCGGGGATGAGCGGTTGCTTGTCCGGGTAGTCCGCGACGGGTTCCTCCTCGACGGGGAGGATCGAGGGCAGACCGGACTGTTCGAAGGCCGACAGGGCGTTCTGCACGAGGAAGAAGACGGCCACGCCCAACCCGCCGAGCACCACGACGACGCCGGCGACGATGCCGATGACGATTCCGACGGTGCGGTTTCCCCGGGGCGCGGCGGGCGGCGGTGAGTACGCGGGGAGGGGGGTGCCGGTCGGTGGTACGGGCGGGACGGGTGGTGCCGGCGGTGAGGCCGGTGCGGGCGGCACGTCGCTGCGCGTCGCAGACCCGACCTCCGCGGGGGCGGCGTCGGCGGCACCGGGCGCGGTGGCGTCTTGCGGGGCCGCCGCGTCGGGCGGCGTGGGTTCGTCGTTGGTGCGGTCCACCAATTCTCCGTCGTTCCGGGGAGAGGCCAGCCCAGGCGCTGGCCGTCGTCAGGCTATCGGATCGCGGCCGACGATGAGTACATCTCATGCTCGCGGCCGGGTAGCATCCGTTCATGGTCACCGAGATGCCCGAACTCGACAAGAACGATCGGGGCAAGGGTTCTTTCAACCAGTATCGATACGGTCTGGCACCGAACAACGCACGCGTGCGTCTCCGGCTCGCGGGGAGCAACCCCTACCAGGACACGCTGGCCGACATCGTTCGGTCGGGCGCCGACCAGCTCGAGACGGCGATCAGCCGCCGGAGCCTCCAGCAGGATGCGCAGGACGCCCCCATCGAAGTGCGGCTCTTCACCGGATCGCGCGTCAGCGGGCCCGTCGGCTGGGTGCCTCGGGGCCTGGAGTCGATCGTCGATGAGGCGCTCTCGCGCCTCGACCTCAATGGGCGCAAGCAGCGCATCCCCGTGCAGATCGTGCGCAAGGGAGGTCTCTACCGTGTGGACCTGCTCATGGGGCAAACCCGGTGACAGGTAGCCGCGCGACTCGACTCATCGCTGCGCTCGCCGCGGCATCGGTTCTCCTCACCGGTTGCGTCTGGGACGCGGAGCGTCGTGTGGAAGAGGACCTTCTCGACGAGATCACCGACGCGACCTTCTACGACCTGCCGGATCCCGTCCCGGCGGGCGAACCCGGCGATGTCGTGCGCTCGCTGCCCATCCTCTCCGCGCCCGTCGGGGCGGATGCGTGGCGCGTGATTTATCACACGACCGACCTCAACGGCGTGGACGTGCTCGCCTCCGCCATTGTCGCGGTGCCGGAGGCGCCGGTGGGCGCCGACGGCACTCCCGTCGTCTCGTGGGGGCACCCGACGACCGGTGCCGCGCGGGATTGCGCACCGTCGCTGCTGTTCGATCCGTTCCTGCTCATGACGGGCATCCACGAACTCCTGCTGGCCGGATACGCGGTCGTGGCCACCGACTATCCGGGCATGGCGGTGCCCGGTGACTCGTCCTATCTCCTCGGAGTCACCGAGGGCAACAGCATGCTCGATGCGGTGCGAGCCGCGCGCGAACTCGCCACGGGATTGAGTAACCGGGTACTGCTGTGGGGGCATTCGCAGGGCGGCCAGGCGGCCCTCTTCGCCGGCCAGCAGGCGCACGCCGGGTATGCGCCGGATCTCGTGGTGGAAGCGATCGCCGTCGCGGCGCCCGCCGCCGACCTCAGCCAGCTCATGAGCGACGACATCTCCCGTATGGAGGGGGTGACGATCTCGGCGTACGCGTTCCCGTCGTATCAGGCCGCCTACGCCGATCGCTACTCGACCGAGGAGCTGCAGGCGGTGCTCACCGATGCGGGTCGCGCCGCCGTCGACGAGCTCGCGTCGCTGTGTCTGTTCACGCAAGGGGACCAGTTGCACGCGCTCGCGAAGCCGCTCATCGGCAACTTCGCGGTGAGCGATCCGGCTACTACCGAGCCGTGGAAGACCCTGCTGGCGCAGAACAGTGCGGGGGCGACGCCGCTCGGCGTGCCGGTGTTCATCGGTCAGGGCTTGGCCGACACGACGGTCGATCCGGACGCGACGGAGGCCTACGTGCAGCACCTGTGTTCGACGGGGGAGCGGGTCTCCTTTGTCACGTTCGACGGAATCTCGCACCTGCTCGCCGCCGAGGTTTCGCTGCCGAGCGTCTTGTCGTTCTTCGCGGGCGCGCTCGACGGGTCCGTCGCGACGCCGACGTGCGCGTAGCGCGCGGCACCACCGCGTGCGTCGTCAGGATGCCGCGAGGCGCCGCGCCGCATCGGCGATGAAGGACGCGACGGCCTCGTCGCTCACGGGCGAGCCGTCCGGTCGGGCGATTTCCGTGCGCACGACGATCGTGCCGTAGCGCAGGTCGACGACGGTCGCCTCGGATCCGGGCCACGTCTCGGTCCAGGCAACGGCGTCGACACCCAGGACTGCGGGGTCGAGGTCGAGCGCCTCGACAGTGACGGCAACCGTCGCGCCGTTCTGCTCAAGGGTGAAGTCGTCGCATCGCGTGACGAGCGAGCGCAGGCTTCCGGGGTACCGCCCGGCGTCGAGGTTCTGTTGGTATACCCGCGCAAACTGAGTCACCGTGATCCCGTCACCGCTCGCGGCGCCCAGATCGATGATCTCGTCCTCGAACCAGCCGAGCGACTGACTGTGGGGCGCGAGCGGCGCGGGCGTGGTCGCGAAGACGCATTCCAGCGGTGCGCCGTCGGCCAGGTAGTACGACCCGAAGGCCTCGCTCTCCCAGAGCTCGTTGCTCCCTGCCTCGGTCGCTCCGCTCGTGCGCGCCGTGCCGAGGAGAGCCAGACTCGCGTCGGGTGCGATCAGGGCGAATGCGTCGGTGCTCGTGAGGCTGGGCTCGCCGCACACGGGGTCGGGCCGCTCCCACGTGTAGGGCGTGGGCTCGCCCGGCCCCGGCTCGGGAGGCGAGGCCGTCCACTCGAAGACGGGCTGGGACGCGAGCACGAGCATGAGCGCGACGACCAGTCCGACGAGCACGACGACGCCTCCGATGACTCCGCCGATGAGCCAGGGAACCAGGTCGGGGCCGGCGGGGCGCTCGGGCGGCGTGGTCATGATCGAACTGTAGCGCCGGGAATAGTCTCGATGCGGGACGAGTTGAGTCCACTGTTCATGCAAATGCATGGATATCAGTAGACCGGGAGCACACGATGCAATTCGGGATCTTCTCCGTCAGTGACATCACGACGGATCCCACGACAGGAACGACGCCGAGCGAGGCGGAGCGCATTCAGGCGGTCGTCGCGATCGCCAAGAAGGCGGAAGAGGTGGGCCTGGACGTCTTCGCGCTCGGCGAGCACCACAACCCGCCGTTCTTCTCCTCGAGCCCGACCACGACACTCGCCTACATCGCGGCCCAGACGTCCACGCTGCAGCTGACCACCGCGACGACCCTCATCACGACCAACGACCCGGTGAAGATCGCCGAGGATTACGCGATGCTCCAGCACCTGGCCGGCGGTCGCGTCGATCTCATGCTCGGCCGCGGCAACACAGGCCCCGTCTACCCGTGGTTCGGCAAGGACATCCGTGACGGCGTCGACCTGGCCGTGGAGAACTACGCACTGCTGCACCGCCTCTGGCGTGAGGATGTCGTCGACTGGCAGGGCAAGTACCGCACGCCGCTGCAGGGCTTCACGTCGACGCCGCGTCCGCTCGACGGCGTGCCGCCGTTCGTCTGGCACGGGTCGATCCGCACGCCGGAGATCGCCGAGCAGGCCGCGTACTACGGTGACGGGTTCTTCGCGAACAACATCTTCTGGCCGAAGGAGCACTACATGCGTCTCATCGGCTACTACCGTCAGCGCTTCGAGCACTACGGGCACGGTACGGCCGCTCAGGCGATCGTCGGCCTCGGCGGTCAGGCGTTCATCCGCCCCAAGTCCCAGGATGCGTGGAACGAGTTCCGCCCCTACTTCGACAACGCCCCCGTCTATGGCCACGGCCCGTCGATGGAAGACTTCACCGAGCAGACCCCGCTCACGGTGGGCAGCCCTCAGCAGGTCATCGACCGCTACGCCGCCATGCGCGACTACTACGGCGACTACCAGCGCCAGCTGTTCCTCATCGACCACGCCGGACTCCCGCTGTCGACCGTGCTCGAGCAGCTCGAGCTGCTCGGCGGCGAGGTCGTGCCGGTGCTGCGCAAGGAGCTCGCCGCGAACCGTCCCGCGGATGTGCCGGACGCCCCGACGCATGCCTCGCTCGTCGCGGCGGCGTACGGTGACGGCCCGACACGCCAGGCGCGCCCCGGTGGCAACCGCGGGGACAACCTCGTCGGCGCCCGTCCGTACGCGGACTCGCCCGCGCCCGCGGGTGCCGCGTTCGGTCTCGGATCGCGGAAGGTCTCCTGACATGAGCGAGATGACCCAGCGCACCGACGGTCCGGACGCGCCCCGCAAGGTGGCCGTCGTCGCGGCGGGGCTCAGTCAGCCCTCATCGACGCGGCTGCTCGCGGATCGCCTGGCCGCGGCTGTCTCGGATGACCTCGCCAACCGCGGCGTCGCGGTGGAGTTCACGACGATCGAGTTGCGCGATCTCGCCCACGAGATCGCCGACAACCTCCTCACGGGGTTCCCGGCGCCGCGCCTCGACGCCGCGGTTCAGGCTGTGACCCGCGCCGACGGACTCATCGCCGTCACGCCGATCTTCACGACGAGCTACAGCGGGCTGTTCAAGTCCTTCGTCGACGTGATCGATCCGCAGGCGATGGCGGGCTTGCCCGTGCTGCTCGGCGCCACGGGCGGCACGGAGCGGCACTCGCTCGCGATCGACTACGCGATGCGGCCCCTGTTCACCTACCTGCACGCGGTGCCGGTGCCCACCGGGGTGTATGCCGCATCGAGCGACTGGGGCAGCGCCGAAGACGCTCTTCCGGGACGGATCGCACGCGCGGCGGGGGAGCTCTCGGCCCTCGTCGCCGGATCGGATCGGTCGGCTCAGGTGCCCGACCCGTTCGCGCTTCCGGAGGGCTTCAGCCCGGTGGGGAGCTTCGGCGCGCAGTAGCGCGCGCCGCGGCGACCCGCGCCGTGATCGCGTCGATCGCGACGCCGAGGGTGATCGCGACCGCGACGGAGATCACCACCGCCAGCACCGGGTTCGCGGCAAGCCAGGCTCCGAACAGTGCGCCGATGACGCTGTTGTAGAGAGCCCACCCGAAGCCGGCGACGACGGTGAGCGGCAGGTAACGCCGGTAGTCGAAACGCGTGGCCCCCGCGGTGAGGTTCACGGCGATCCGAGCGAACGGGATGTAGCGCGCGGTGAGGATGAGCGATGCCGGGCGTTGGTCGAGCGCCCGGCGCGCGTACGCAACGGCCCCCTGGGGGCGCGGTCGTCGCATCCAACGCCAGCGCTCGGTGCCGACCCGGCGACCGATCAGGTAGCACAGGTTGTCGCCGACGATCGCCCCGACGGTCGCGACGGGAACGAGGATCCACAGCGACGGAGTGCCCGTCGACAGCGCGAGTGCGGCGAGAGCCACGACGACCGTCTCGCTCGGCACGACCACCGTGAACGCGTCGGCGACGACGAGCGCGAACACGCCCACGTACAGCCAGCCTCCCGTGGCGAGCAGCCACTGCGTCACGACCTCCACGGCACGGTTGTACCGCACGCGGGTGAACAGCAGGGGGGCGTAGACCGGTCGTCCTGGTTCCGCCACGCCGTAACTGCTAGAATCGCTCACGTCGTTCTGCGGAATCGTAGGATGACACCGGAGCAGGCTGGCAAGAAGCTGGTCATCGGTGGTGGACTTCCGGCCCGTCAGAAGGTCCGGAGCTCGTCTACTGTTGACCAGAGCAGTGCCGACTCTCACGGCATCCCTGCCACAGCGCGGGGCCGCATCCGCGGAACCGCGCCGCTTTCTGCCTCTCCTGCTCCGCACGTTCTGCGCGCCATTCGGGCGCGCGACCAGCAAAGGAGATACCCCGTGGAGGGTCCTGAAATCACCTTCGCCGAAGCCGTCATCGACAATGGCGTATTCGGCAAGAGAACGGTCCGGTTCGAGACCGGCCGCCTCGCCCAGCAGGCGCAGGGCGCGGTCGTCGCCTACCTCGACGAGGAGACGATGATCCTCTCGGCGACCTCGGTGAGCAAGCAGCCGCGTGACGGCTTCGACTTCTTCCCGCTCACCGTCGACGTCGAAGAGCGGTCCTACGCCGCCGGCAAGATCCCCGGCAGCTTCTTCCGTCGCGAGGGTCGCCCCTCGACCGAGGCGATCCTCGTCTGCCGCCTGATCGACCGGCCGCTGCGTCCGACCTTCGTCGAGGGTCTGCGCAACGAGGTGCAGATCGTCGTGACCGTGCTCTCGATCGCGCCCGACGAGTTCTACGACGCGCTTGCGATCAACGCGGCGTCCGCCTCGACCCAGATCTCGGGGTTGCCGTTCTACGGTCCCGTCGCGGGCGTTCGGCTCGCACTCATCCCCGGCTCGAACGGCGACCAGTGGGTCGCCTTCCCGAAGTTCAGCCAGCTCGCGGATGCGGTCTTCGATCTGACCGTCGCCGGTCGCCTCGTGACCGACGCCCAGGGCAACGAGGATGTCGCGATCATGATGGTCGAGGCCGAAGCCACCGAGGTGAGCTGGGACCTCATCAAGGCCGGCGCCACCAAGCCCGATGAGGCCGTCGTCGCGCAGGGGCTCGAGGCCGCCAAGCCGTTCCTCAAGGTGCTCATCGAGGCGCAGCAGAAGATCGTCGACCAGGCGGGCAAGGCCGTGCAGGAGTACCCGCTCTTCCCGCCGTACGCCGACGAGACCTACGACGCGGTCGCGGAGCTCAGCTACGACGACCTCGTGGGCGTCTATCAGATCGCCGACAAGCTCGAGCGGCAGGACGCCGACGATGCCCTCAAGGCGCGCGTCAAGGAGGCCATCGCGGCCCGAGTTGCGGCCGAGGAGCTGCCCGAGTCGGCTCTGGGCGAGGTCAGCGCCGCCTACAAGTCGGTGTCGAAGAAGGTCATGCGCGGTCGCGTGCTGCGCGAGGGCATCCGCATCGACGGCCGCGGCCTGACCGACATCCGTCCGCTCGATGCCGAGGTCGAGGTCGTGCCCCGCGTGCACGGCTCGGCGATCTTCCAGCGCGGTGAGACCCAGATTCTCGGTGTGACCACGCTCAACATGCTCAAGATGGAGCAGCAGATCGATTCGCTGTCGCCCATCACCCACAAGCGCTACCTGCACCACTACAACTTCCCGCCCTACTCGACGGGTGAGACGGGACGCGTGGGCAGCCCCAAGCGCCGCGAGATCGGCCACGGCTTCCTCGCCGAGCGCGCTCTCGTGCCGGTGCTGCCGCCTCGCGAGGAGTTCCCGTACGCGATCCGTCAGGTCTCCGAGGCCCTCGGTTCGAACGGATCGACCTCGATGGGATCGGTGTGCGCCTCGACCCTGTCGCTGCTCAACGCCGGTGTGCCGCTGCGCGCGCCCGTCGCGGGCATCGCGATGGGGCTGATCTCCGACGAGGTCGACGGTGAGACCCGCTACGCGGCCCTCACCGACATCCTCGGTGCGGAGGACGCGCTCGGCGACATGGACTTCAAGGTCGCCGGCACCTCCGAGTACGTCACCGCGATCCAGCTGGACACGAAGCTCGCCGGTCTGCCCTCGAGCGTCCTGGATGGCGCGCTCAAGCAGGCCAAGGAGGCCCGCACCAAGATCCTCGGCGTCATCAACGCCGCGATCGACGGTCCGGACGAGCTGGCGCCCACGGCGCCGCGCGTGATCAGCGTGCAGATCCCGGTCGACAAGATCGGCGAGCTCATCGGCCCCAAGGGCAAGACGATCAACCAGATCCAGGACGACACCGGAGCCGAGATCTCGATCGAGGACGACGGCACCGTCTACATCGGTGCGGTCGACGGTCCGTCGGCGGAGGCGGCGCGTGCCGCGGTCAACGCGATCGCGAACCCGCTCAACCCGGAGGTCGGCGAGCGGTTCCTCGGAACCGTCGTCAAGCTCGCGACGTTCGGCGCGTTCGTGTCGCTCTCGCCCGGTAAGGACGGCCTGCTGCACATCAGCGAAGTGCGCAAGCTCGCGGGAGGCAAGCGGGTCGAGAACGTCGAGGACGTGCTCTCCGTCGGTCAGAAGATCCAGGTGGAGATCACCAAGATCGACGACCGCGGCAAGCTGTCGCTCGCGCCCGTGCTCGAGGAGACCGAAGCGGCGGACACCGACGGTTCGGCTGCCGCGTCCGAGGGACCGGAGCACCCCGCCGAGGGTTGATCGGATCTCCATCCGGTTTCACTGACGAACGGCCCGCCTCGCACCGCGCGAGGCGGGCCGTTCGCCGTGCGGTCCAGCTTCACCGACGACTCGTTCTGCCCCCCAAAGGGGGGTGAAGGGTCGGACCGACGCGGACTACGGTAAGACGCGTGAACGCCCTTACCCCGTTCGACGAGTTCATGCGCGCGTTCTCCGCGTGGCTCGACACCGCCTGGTACGTGTGGGTGGCCCTTGCCTTCGCCCTCGCGTTCATCGTGGCGGTCGTCGTGGTCTCGAAGGCGCGCGCACGGGCACGCGCGCGCGTGCCGCAGTACCGACGGCACGCGCGGAGCTGACCGCGCGGGCCGATCAGGGCGTCTCGGAGACGCCCACCAGTTGCGCACGCGCAACGACGTGCTGCGCGATCATGAACCCGAGCAGGCCCGGAGTGCTGCCTTCCGGCAGCTCGAGTCGTTCGACATCGAGCGCGCTCACGGTGAAGAAGTAGCGGTGCTCGCCGTGACCTGCCGGCGGGGCGGCGCCCATGTAACGCTCGAGCCGCACCTCGTTGGGGAGCGTGATCGCTCCGGGCGGCAGCAGCCCTGCCTCGGGGTTGCCGGCATCCTGCGGCAGCGATGACACGCTCGCAGGAAGGTTGTACACCGCCCAGTGCCACCATCCACTGCCGGTGGGGGCGTCGGGGTCGAAGCACGTGAGCGCGAAGCTGCGCGTACCGGACGGCGCGCCCTCCCAGTGCAGTGTGGGGGAGCGGTCCTCACCACCCGCTCCGGCGATGCCGGATCGCGCCCACTGCGGCAGCACCTCGCCGTCGGCGAAGTCGGGACTCGTGACCGTGAAGGCGGGCACCTCGGGCGTTCGCCAGTTCGGATGATTCGACATCGACGGATCCTCTCGCAGACGGTGCGCTCGTGCAGTCATTATCCGTCGCGCGCTCGATCGGCGGGGGATGCGACCGACCGGCACGGCCGGATGCGACACAACGTGGTAACGATTCGGCCGTTTCGCCGATGCGATGAGCAATGTTCGATCTAGTCTGCTGTGAACCAGGGAGGAGTCCGGTCAGGGACGCCAGGCCGGGCGCACGACATGACGCAGCTCGACGAGACCACGGGGACGGCGACATCCCCCGAATCGACGGTGTCTGCGCCCGCGCGACGCCGGTTGGGTCACTCCCCGATCGAGGTCTTCCCGCTCGCCCTGAGCGGCACCGTGTTCGGCTGGACCGCCGATGACGCGACGAGCACCGCGATCCTGGATGCATACGCCGAACACGGCGGCAACTTCGTCGACACCGCCGACGCTTACGCGGCGGGTCGGAGCGAGACGATGATCGGCAACTGGATGCGCGCGCGCCGCAACCGCTCCGACATCGTCGTGGCGACGAAGGTCGGCAAGTCCGCCGACAATCCCGGTCTGCGTGCCCGCGTGCTCACCCGCGCGGTGAATGCCTCGCTCGAACGGCTCGGCACCGACCGCATTGACGTGCTCTACCTGCACATCGACGACCCGACGGTCGACTTCGAGGAGACGCTGCTGGCGGTCGACGAACTCATCCGGGCGGGGAAGGTGCGTTACTTCGGCGGGTCGGATCACACGGGCAATCGCCTCATCGAGGCGCGGATCGCGTCCGCGCAGCTCGGGGTGGCCCCGATGGTGGCACTCCAGAACCACTACAACCTCGTGCATCGTGAGGAGTACGAGAACGGCCTGGCGCACGTGGCGGCTCAGCAGGGCCTGGCCGTGATGCCGCGGTTCGCGCTCGCGAGCGGCTTTCTCACGGGCAAGTACCGTCAGCGTGCAGACATCGCCCGGTTCCCGCGCGGGAGCGAGGTCGCCCGTCTCATGACGCGCAAGAACCTGCGGGTGCTCGCCGCGCTCGACGAGGTCGCCGCCGCGCACGAGGCATCCGTCGCGGCCGTGTCCTTGGCGTGGCTGCTGACCAAGCCCAATGTGGTCGCGCCGGTCGTCTCAGCCAGCCGACCCGAGCAGGTGCCGGAACTCATGACGGCTCCGAGCGTTCGGTTGACTCGCCACCAGGCCTCGGACCTGGATCGCGCCTCGAGCTAGGCCGTGTTGCTGAACCGCACTCGCGCGGCCTCGGCGTCGGTCAGGCTGCGGCGCGCGCGTCGGAGAGCACTCGGCTGGCGACGCGACCGAGAGCGGCCGTGGCTGCGATGGAGTCGCCGGCGTACCCGCCGCTGAGGGCTCCGTCGCGCGCGAGCACAAGCTCGTCGGCGGCGTCGCCGGGCACGGGGTGCCCCGCCTGGCGCAGGAGGTCCTCAAGCGCGGAGGCGAACCATTCGCGGTGGTCCGCGACCACCTGTCGGACGGGGTGGCTCGCATCCGGGAACTCGGCGGCCGCATTGATGAAGGGGCAGCCGCGGAATCCAGGGGAGGCGATGTCGGCCCCGACGGAGGCGACGATGGCCCGGATGGCGGCCTCGGCGGTGGGGGCGCTCGCGATCATCGCCTCGGTCTCCGCGCGGCTGCTGCGGTGACGCCCGGTGATGTACTCCAGGATCAGGTTGTCCTTGGCGCGGTAGTGCTTGTAGAACGTCGCCTTGGTGACGCTCGAGGCCGCGATGATGCGGTCCACACCGACGTTGCGGATGCCGTCTTCGTAGAAGAGTGACGTGGCCGTCTCGAGGATGCGGCCCTTCGCGGGAGCGCGCTGTGTGGTCGGAGCTTCCTCAACGACCATCACAGCGCGTCTCCTTGCGGGGGGTAATGCAGGTTCACCCAGGGGGGAGGTGTTCCTGCGGGGCTTCGGGTGCCCGGTAACGACTATAACCTATGGAGGACAGACAGACTAGTCTGTTTGTCCTCCATGCCCACCCCCTTTCGGGGGGTGGGGGTCGTGCAGGGTGCCGGAGTGCGGTGGGCGGGATGACGTAGGCTCGATCCCGATGAACGGCGCAGTCCCTCTCCCTCTCGACCTGGCCGACCTCTCGTTCACCGCCTCCGGTTCGTCGCTCGTGCGGCGGTCGGTGCTCCCGAGCGGAGTGCGCGTGCTGAGCGAGTCGGTTCCCGGTGCACGCAGCACCACCGTCGGCTTCTGGGTCGGTGTGGGATCTCGTGACGAGGCGGCCGACGCGTACGGTTCGACGCACTTCCTGGAGCACCTGCTCTTCAAGGGCACGCCCACGCGCACCGCGCTCGACATCGCCGTCGCCTTCGACTCGGTGGGCGGCGAACACAACGCCCTCACCGCCAAAGAGCACACCTGCTACTACGCGAAGGTGCAGGATCGCGATTTGCCCATGGCGGTCGCGGTACTCGCCGACATGGTCACGTCGTCGCTCATCGACCCCGACGAGTTCGAGACCGAACGCGGCGTCATCCTTGAAGAACTCGCGATGGCCGACGACGACCCGTCGGATGTGGCCAGCGAGCGATTCTTCGAAGCGGCACTCGGTGCGCACCCGCTCGGTCGGCCCATCGGCGGATCGCCCGAAACCATTACCGCCGTCACCCGCGACGCGGTCCTCGCCCACTACCGCGCAACCTACCGGCCCCAGGATCTCGTCGTCACCGCGGCCGGAGCGGTCGACCACGACGAACTCGTCGCGGCCGTCATCGCGGGCCTGCGCTCCGCGGGCTGGGACCTCGACGTCGAGGCACCGCCCGTCGCGCGCCGCGACGGCACGGCGGACCTCATCGAGCGCGGCAGTCCGCTTGTCGTCGTGGATCGACCCACCGAGCAGGCGAACCTCATCATCGGGGTGCCCGGCATCGCCGCCGCGGACCCCCGTCGCGTGACGCTCTCGGTGCTCAACGCCGTGTTCGGCGGCGGCATGTCGAGCCGGCTCTTCCAAGAGGTGCGCGAACGGCGCGGCCTGGCCTACTCGGTCTACTCGTTCACCCCCGTCTACTCGGACGCCGGCCTGTTCGGCATGTACGCGGGCTGCTCACCGGCACGGGCGGGGCTCGTCGCCGAACTCATGCTCGAGGAGTTCGGTCGTATCGCGTGCGAGGGCATCACCGCTGACGAACTGCGGCGCGCGGTCGGCCAGCTCGGGGGAGCGAGCGCGCTCGCGCTCGAGGACTCCGACTCGCGCATGTCGCGCCTGGGCCGATCCGAACTGACCCTCGGCGAGTTCATCGATCTCGACGAGTTCCTTGTGCGGCTGGCGGCGGTGAGCCTCGATGACGTTCGGGACCTCGCCGGCGCACTCGCCGCGCGTCCGTTGTCGATCGCCGCGGTCGGCGCGGTCGACGAATCCTCCCTGGCGGGACTGGCAGCGTCGCCGGTCGTGCCCTGATCGTGTCTCGAGGTGACCCCCTCATGGCCCACTACCTGTACTTGGTCCGCCATGGTGAACAGCAGGATGCCGAACACGGCCTCCCGGACGGCCCGCTGAGCCCCAAAGGTGTGCGTCAAGCGCGCGCCATCGCCGAGCGGCTCGGCGGCGTGCCGTTCACGCGCGCGTGGCATTCGCCCCTCCAGCGTGCGGCGGAGACGGCGGCCATCATGACCGAACGGATGCCCGCGCTCGTGTCTCAGCCGAGTGCGCTGCTCATGGACTGCATTCCGTCCGGCCCCGAACCGGACATGCATCCCGCGTTCGAACCGTTCTTCGGCGGCATCACGCCCGAGGAGATCGATGCGGGTCAGGCGCAGATGGCCGACGCGGTGGCTGAGTTCCTCGCCCCCGCCCGCGAGGACCGGCACGACCTGCTCATCACCCACAACTTCGTGATCGCGTGGTTCGTGCGCGAAGTGTTCGGCGCGCCAGCGTGGCGGTGGCTGGGCGTCAATCAGGCCAACTGCGGTTTGACGATCATCCGGGTGCGCAGCGCCAAGCCGCCCGTGCTCGTGACCCACAACGACCTCGGTCATCTGCCCGTCGAGCTGCGCACCGGGATGCCGGTCGACCAGCCCTTCTAGGCATTCAGGGCCCGAGGAGGGGCTTCCCGAGCCACCGGTTCGCGTTGGGGTTGTCGTTGTACGCGGCGACGGGCTCGTAGCCCGCGGCCCGGTAGAGGGCTGCCGCCGCCGTCAGACTTGCGTTCGTATCGAGCACCGCCTCGCGGGCGCCCAGGTCACGCGCGATGCTCTCCAGGTGCGCCAGCAGACGGCGTCCGGCACCCTGTCCCTGCGCAACCGGTCTCACCCAGAGGTGCTTGACCTCGGCGCGGTTCTCGTCGAGCAGCCGCACGCCACCGCACCCGATCGGCACCCCGTCGACTCGTGCAAGCACGAAGGCGCCCCGCGGTCGTACGAACTGGGCGGGGTCGGCGGGCGAGCGCAGATACACCCCCGGAGCGGGGAAGGTGGCCTGACGGTAGTCGAGGTACTCGGTCAGCAGGGCGACCGCGTCCGGGTCGGTCGCGGCGGTCTCGATCAACTCGGTCACCGGCCCAGGCTATCCGCGCTTGCTAGGGTGGGAGCCATGTCCACACGCGTCGCCATCGTCGGCAGTTCGGGCCGGATGGGGCGCCTCGTGGCCGGGGTCATCGAGGCCGCGCCCGAGTTCGAGGTGGTCGCGAGCATCGGCTCGGCCGACCCGTTGGATGCGATGGCGCAGGCCGAGATCGTCGTCGACGTCACCGTGCCGGGCGTCTCCCAGGCCGTCGTCGAGACGGCCGTGGGGTTCGGCCTCAACGTGCTCGTCGGCACCTCGGGGTGGACGGCCGACCGCATCGCCGCCATCGAACGGCTGCTCGGCGACGCCCCGCAGTCCGGCGTCGTCTTCGTGCCCAACTTCTCGCTCGGTTCGGTGCTCGCGACAGCGTTCGCCGCCCAAGCGGCCCGGTTCTTCGATTCGATCGAGATCGTGGAGACTCACCACGCCGGCAAGGTGGATTCGCCCTCCGGCACCGCGGTCCGCACCGCCGAACTCATGGGTGCCGCACGCACCGACATCGGACCGGTATCCGCCCCCCGCGTGGATCAGCGCGCTCGCGGCCAGCAGGTCGCCAGCATCCCCATCCACAGCCTGCGGATGAACGGCGTGCTCGCCCGCCAGGACGTGCACTTCGGCGGCACGGGCGAGACCCTCACGATCAGCCACGAGACGCTGTCCCCGTCGTCGTATGAGGCCGGCATCCTCGTCGGCCTACGGGCCGCGCGCGAGGCTCGCGGCGTGACCGTGGGACTGGATCGGCTCATCGACCTCGGCCTCGCGTGACCGGCTCCCGCATCGGCGCGCTCGTCATGGCGGCGCTGCTCGTGCTCTACCTGGTCGTCGTGACCCAGTACGCGATCCTGCTGCTGGGCACGGGTGAGCCGATCACGGTTGCGATCGGGGCAGCCTTGATCGTGCTGCCGGTCGTCGGCGCGTGGGCGTTGATCGCCGAGCTGCTGTTCGTCGCTCGCGGCACACGCCTCATCCGCCAACTGGGCGACGAGGGCGGGCTCCCCGTCGACGACCTTCCGCGACTGCCGAGCGGCCGCATCGATCCCGCCGCCGCGGATCGGCAGTTCCCGCGCTATCGGGAGGCGGTCGAAGCAGCCCCCGGCGAATGGCGCGAGTGGGTGCGGCTTTCGCTCGCCTACGACGCGAGCGGCGATCGAGGGCGCGCCCGCTGGGCGATGCGTCGGGCTATCGCGATTCAGCGGACGAAAACGCCCGGCGAATAGCGGCCTCGACGGTCGTGTCGCGGAAGGTGAAACCGTCGGCGCTCAGACGTGTCGGCACCACCCGCTGACTGGACAGCAGAAGGTCCTGACCCGCGTCGCCGAGCATGCGCAGGGCGAAGGCCGGCACCACCCACGGATGCCAGCGCCGGAGCGTGTCCGCGAGCGCGGCAGTGACCTCGGCGGACCGCGCCGGCTCGGGGCCGGCGAGGGTGACCACGCCGTCGAGGGTGGAGTCGAGGAGGTGGCGCAACGCCGCTGCTTCATCGTGCAGGCCGATCCAGGGCCAGAACTGCCGCCCCGAACCGAAGCGCGCCCCCAGCCCCACTCGCGTGAGGGCGAGGAGCGGGGTGAACGCGCCGCCGTGGCCCACCACGACGCCCGTGCGCGCGAGCACGAGACGCGTGCTCGCCGTGGTGAGGCGAGCCGCCTGCTCCCAGGCTTCGACGACGTCGCTGAGGAACCCGCTGCCCTTGCTCGACGTCTCGTCGAGGGTCTCCTCGCCGCGGTCTCCGTAGTAGCCGACAGCCGAGCCGGCCACGAACACGGAGGGCGGAGCATCCGCGCGCGAGATCGCCTCGGCAAGCACTCGCGTGCCGTTCACGCGCGAGTAGAGGATCTCCCTCTTGTAACCGCGTGTCCACGGGAGCCGACCGGTGGAGGCGCCGGCGAGATTGACGACCGCATCGCACGCGTCGATGGCCGCCTGGTCGATGGTGCCCTCATCGGGCGACCAACGGTACTCCCCGGGCGCGGACGGCGCGCGGCGCACGAGTCGCAGCACCGTGCGACCGTCCGCTTCGAGCTGACGGCAGAGCTCGGTGCCGATGAACCCCGAGGATCCCGCGACGAGGATCCGCTGCGGGCCGGTGCTCTTCGGGCCCGTAGGCATCAGGCGAGGCTGGCTTCGAGGGTGATGGGGATGCCGGCGAGCGCCTTCGAGACGGGGCAGCCCGTCTTGGCCTCGTCCGCGAGACGCTGGAAGTCGTCAGCGCCGAGGCCAGGAACCTTGGCGCTCACCAGCAGGTGGCTGCCGGTGATGCCGACTCCCGGTTCGAACGTCACGGCGGCGGTGACCTGAAGGCTCTCGGGAGGAGTCCCGTTCTTGGCCAGCGCGTTGGAGAAGGCCATGGAGTAGCAGGCGGAGTGGGCGGCGCCGAGGAGCTCCTCCGGGTTGGTGCGTCCCGCTTCGCCCTCGGACCGGGCGGCCCACGTGACGGGGAACTCCGCCGCATCCGAGGAATCGAGCGAGGTCGTTCCCGATCCGCTGATCAGGTCTCCGAACCAGAGGGTGGTCGCTTCGCTGGTGACAGACATCGGTGTCCCCTTTCGTCATCCTCAGACTACGGGGTGCGCCGCGATCGTGCGCGGCCGATCGGACGAGCCGGCGTTGACGTTCAGGCGGCGTGTGAGGTGCGGCGGATGATCCCCGCGCGCGCGAGCAGCAGGTAGATCTGGCAGCCGAGGCAATAGTTGAACACGGCATTGAGGAACGCGGCGATGAAGGCCGCTGCCGCAGCGATGACGAGCGCCCACGGGACGCCGGCGAGGTGCAGCACGACGCCGGCCAGGGTGACGACGAAACCGACTCCCTGGGCGAAGGTCGGCGGGGCCGGGTCTTCGAGTTCGCCGGGCGGCGCGAGCCGGGGACGCACGAGGGTGCGGAAGATCACGCCGTACGGGTGGCGCCTGATTCCGGCGAACGCTCCCCACGCGAAGATAAGCGTGAGCACGGCCAGCAGCACGAACGCCGGATTCGTCACGCGCGCCACGAGACCGTCGCCCGCAGGCAGGGCCAGGCCGAGCCCGACGACAACGAGCAGCAGCACGGCCGTGATGGCGGCGCCGAACCGGGGGCCGCGAGGATCGATACCGTCAGCGGGACCGGACATGAGGGGCTCCTTCGGGTCGAGGATGATCGTCTCAGGCGGCGATGAGGCGCGTGATCTCGTCGTGCACGACGTCGCGCCGCGGCGCTCCGCCGATGCGCGCGCGCACGATGCCCCGGCGGTCGAGGATGAGGGTGGTCGGGGTCTGCAGCACCCGGTGGCGGCGGGCGAGGTCCGCGTGCTCGGCGACATCGAGGTCGATGTGCGTGACGTCGGGGAATGAGCCGGCGACATCGGAGAGCAACCCGCGGGTCGCCACGCACGGCGCGCACACTTCGCTCGAGAACTGCACGAGTGTCGCGCCGCGCGGGAGGCGTCGGAGCCCGGGAAGGTCCGTGACCCGCACGACAGCGCCGTCGGTGGACCGCACCACGCGTCCCTGCCGAGCGCGCCACAGGAGGCCGAGCGCGGTCGCACCGCCGACGAGGCCGGCGAGGAAGAGTGCGACGAGGGCAGGGGTCATGATGAAGACACTGTAGGGCGGGCCGCGGGCCTCGAGCCGAGTGTTGCGCACTGTTACCGGCCGCCGCTGGATAGGGTGAAGGCCGTGACCGATGAGCCCACCGCCGACATCCAGTTCCGCTCCGATGTGACCGTCGAGCTCGTGCGGTCCAGTGCCCGCGACGCCGACGTGCTGTTCGCTGCGCGGGTCTCCACGCAGGGCGAGCAGACCCTCGAGGCGGCCCAGGATGAGGACGCGGATGCGAGCCGCAGCGCCGGCCTCATCAACTACCTCATGCGCGATCGCCACGGGTCGCCGTTCGAGCACAACTCGATGACGTTCTACGTGCAGGCGCCGATCTTCGTCTTCCGCGAGTTCATGCGTCATCGCATCGCCTCGTACAACGAGGAGAGCGGGCGCTATCGCGAGCTGCGCCCGGTGTTCTACGTTCCCGGGCCTGACCGCAATCTCGTGCAGGTGGGCAAGGCGGGCGCCTACGACTTCGTGCCGGGGAGCCCCGAGCAGACGGAGCTGGCCGTCGCGGAGGCGCGCGCCGTCGCGATCGCCGCCTACGAGTCGTACCGGCGCATGCTCGCCGCGGGGATCGCGCGCGAGGTCGCGCGGATCGTGCTTCCGCTGTCGATCTACTCGTCGATGTACGTGACGATGAACGCGCGCTCGCTCATGAACTTCCTCAGCCTGCGCACGAAGCGCGAGGGCACGCACTTCCCGTCGTTCCCGCAGCGGGAGATCGAAATGGTCGCCGAGCGCATGGAGGCGGCGTGGGCCGAACTCATGCCCGTGACCTATGCGGCGTTCAACACGAACGGTCGCGTCGCGCCGTAACGCCGCGCACGGCGTCGTCGCGAGCGGTGCGGCCTAGGCCTGGTTCTGTGCCGGTACGACGACCTTCTTGATGATGAGCAGGATCGATGCGGTGATCGGGCACGCGATGAGCGCGCCGAGGAGACCGAGCAGCGTCGCCCCGACCATCGCACCGATGAGTACGAGCGAGCCGGGGATGCTGATCGCCTTGCCGACGATGCGCGGGGTCATGATGTACGCCTCGATCTGCATGTAGACGAGCATCGTGATGCCCACCACGAGTGCGGTCGTGGGCGAGGTGAACAGCGAGACGGTCGTGATGATGATCCAGTTGACGACGCTGCCGACGACGGGGATGAACGTGATCGGCACGGCGAGCGCGCCGAGGATCGCCGCAAACGGCACCCCCGCGATCGTCAGCAGCAGGAACGTGAACGCGCCGTTCATCAGGGCGAGGATGAACATCCCGCCGAGGTACTTGCCGACGGATTCGAAGATCTCCTCCGCGATCTCGATGAATCCCTCGCGCCGCGACGCGGGCACGAGCGAGTACAGCCCGCGCTTCATCGGCTCGAACGTCGCGACGAAGTAGAGCGTGAGCACGAGCACGAACACGGTGCCGAAGATCCCGTTGATGACGCCGATGCCGATCTGCAGCGCTCCGCCGCCGATCGCGAGCCACACGTTGGGGTCCTGTGCGGCGGCCCGCAGTTCACTGATCACGGGCCCGAGTGCGCCGCCGAACGCGTCGTTGATCGCGTCGAACCACTCCTGGCGACCGACCGAGTCCAGGCCGAGCGGCAGGTAGTCGTAGAGCTGTTGGAACTGCTGCACGACGAGGGGGATGAGGAGCCACAGCGCGAGACCCACGATGACGATGAACCCGCCCATGACGGTGAGCACGGCCCCGGTGCGGTTCCAGCCCCACCGTTCGAGGCGCAGCACGACGGGATAGAGGCCGATGCTCGCGAAGAGGGCCAGTCCGACGAGCGTGAGCACGTAGCCGAGCGAGGCGACGGCCAGGCCCAGCACGATGGCCAGCAGCACGCCGACGGCGGCGATGAAGCCGAACCGGAAGGGACCGGAGGCGAGCAGCCGCGGGATCGGGTTCACGAGGTCACCGGGGTGTAGTCGCGGATGAGGTCGAGAAGCAGCCTCGTGGCGAAGCCCGTCGCGCCGGCGCTTCGCCAGGAGTCGTCCCGTTCCGTCTGCATGGTGCCCGCGATGTCCAGGTGCACCCACGGGGTCTCACCGACGAATTCGGCGAGGAACAGCGCCGCGACGATCGCGACGTTGAAGGGACCGCCGAGGTTGGACATGTCGGCGACGGCGGAGTCGAGCTGGTTGCGATAGCGCCGCTCGAGGGGCAATTGCCAGATCGGTTCGTCGCTCGTGACGGATGCCGCGATCGCTTGATCGACGAGGTCCTGGTTGTTGCCGAAGACGGCGGCGACACGCGTGCCGAGGGTCTGCAGGGCGGAGCCGGTCAGGGTGGCGACATCGATGATCGCGTCGACCTTCTCTTCGTTCGCGAGCACGAGGGCGTCGGCCATGACCAGGCGGCCTTCGGCGTCGGTGTTCTTGATCTCGACGGTCGTGCCGCCACGGATCGTGAGCACATCGCCGAGCCCCATGGCGGTGCCGGACGGCATGTTGTCGGTGCACATCAGCCAGGCGGTCACCTTGGCGGTGCAGCCGAGTTCCTGCAGCGCGGTCATGGCTGCGAGGATCGCTGCCGCGCCAGCCATGTCCATCTTCATGAGCAGGTGCATCGAGTCGCTGGGCTTGAGCGAGATGCCGCCTGCGTCGTACATGATGCCTTTGCCGACGAGGCCGAGGTGGGCGGTCGGGTTGGGCGGCGAGTAGACCATCTTGATCATGCGGGGTTCTTCCGCGCTTCCCGCGTTGACGCCGAGAAGCCCGCCGCAGCCCAGGGCGATGAGCTGTTCCTTGTCGAACGTCTCCACGGTCACGCCATGGCGCGCGCCGACCTCTTCGGCGACGTGCCCCATGCGGGTCGCGGTGAGGTGTCCGGGCGGGTTGTTCGCGAGGTCCCGCGCAAGCGCAGTCGCCCGCGAGGTGATCTCGCCTACGCGCACACCTTCCTCGACGGCGGGCAGGTCGCCGGCGGTCGCGACGATGTCCAGCGCGGCGAGCGGAACGGTGCCGTGGGTGGGACGCAGCTCAGTGAACCGGTAGCGGGAGAGCAGCACGCCCTCGGTGACCAGCTGCCCGACGAGCCGGGGTTCGACCGCGAACGCATCGCCGAGGTCGATGCCGATGCGCGGATGCCGCTCCGTGGCGCGGGCGAACGATGCGGCCGCGTCCCGCAGGCTTGCATGGTCCTGCGAGGGGCCCGGCCCGACCCCGAAGGCGACGAGGACCGGCCCGTTCGGGCGGGGGAGCACCAGCGTCTGGCCGGCGGCACCCGTGAACCCGGCCTTGGCGAGCGCCTCCGCGTCGAGGCCGAGCACCGCAGGTACCTCGCCGTCGCTGCTGACGGCGACGCCGATCGCATCCAGATCGGCGAGAGGTTCTGCGGTGACGCTGATCGCGGTCGCGGTCGCCGGATTCTGCGAGGGTGCGGCCTCGTAGTCGACGGGAATGAGACGGTGGTTGATGGCCATGATGTTCTCCCTGAGGTTCAGAAGGGCCAGATGACGGGGACGAGCAGTGTGGAGACGGCGACGAAGAGCGCGACGAGCGGAAGGCCGAGCTTCCAGTAGTCGCCGAACCGGTAGCCGCCGGGCCCGAAGATCATCGTGTTGGCGGGGGTGGCGACGGGCGTAAGGAACGCGGCCGCTGCGGAGACCGCGACGGCCATGAGAAGGGGAACGGGCGAGATGCCCGTTTCGGCGGCGATCGCGAGGGCGATCGGCGCGAGAATGAGCGCCGTAGCGGTGTTGCTGATGAGCTGGCCGAGCACGACCGTCACGAGCGAGACGCCGAGTACGAGCAGCACGGGGCTCGCGTTGCCGAGCACCGAGACGATCCCGGTCGCGATGAGATCGGCGGCACCCGAGACCTGGATTGCGGTCGAGAGTGGGATCATTCCGCCGACCAGGATGAGCGTCGTGAGAGAGATCGAGCGCTGGGCCTGGTAGGGGCTGATCACCCGGAAGAGCACCATGGCGGCGGCGGCGATGAGCGCAGCGATCGCCGGCGGCACGATGCCGGTTCCGAGCAGAATCACCATGCCCGCGAGAATGATGAGGGCGACCTTGGCGTTGCGTCCAAGGGGAGCGGCCTGACGGCGGATCGCACTCGGTGTGTCGACGACAAGCACATTCGGGTCGGCCGTGTTGGCGTCGAGTGCGCCCCACGTGCCCTGGAGGAGGAGTACGTCGCCGACCTGGAGCGTCGTGCGGGCGAGCTCCTCGCCGCCACGCTGGATGGCGACGACCACGAGTTCGCCGGACTCGGTCACCATGCACGGGAAGGCGACCTCGCCGATGAGGCCCGATCGCGGGGGAATGACGACCTCGGCCAGCCCCTTCTCCGACGTGAGGGCGAGGGCCCCGTCCTGTCCAATCTCGTACTGCAGGGCGAGGGTCTGGGCGTGGCTGCTGAGGTCGCGCGTCGCGTACTCGGGCACGCGCGAGGGGAGCAGCCAGCGCCCGAACAGGAGGGTGATGAGTACGGTCCCGATGAGGAGGGGGAGACCCACGAGTCCGAACTCGAAGAACCCGATCTGACGCTCGCCCGCGTCGACGAGGTACTCCATGATGAGCACGCTCACGGGCGACCCGGTGAGCACGAGGAGAGAGCCCGCGTGCGCGCCGAAGGCGAGCGGCAGGAGAAGTTTCGAGGGTGGCTGGCCGATGCGGACTGCCAGCACCACGACCATGGGCAGGAGAGCAGCGACGGCGCCGTTGACGCTGATGAGCGCCGAGAGCACCGCGACGAGCAGCATGACGAGCAGCACGATCCTGCTCGGCTTCGTTCCGGCGCGCTGGACGAGCTGCTGGCCGGCCCACGTCGTCACGCCCGTGGCATCGAGCCCTTCGCTGACGACGAAGAGCGACGCGATGAGCACGATCACGGGGTCACCGAATCCGGCGAGCGCCTGATCGGCGGTGAGCACCCCGGTGCCGAACAGGGCCAGCGCCACGCCGACCGCGACGACGCTGACCGGGATGCGGTTCCAGACGAAGACGACGACAGCGAGGGCCAGGATGACAAAGGTGACGACGATGGGGTCCATGACCGCCCCGGATGTCAGTCGCGGTCGACGTCGGGCGCAGGGTCTCCGGCCGACAACCGCTCAGGCAGCCCGTCCTCACGGAATCCGGGCATCCGCAGGGCGGGCACGATCGCCAGGAGCGCGAGCCCCGCGAGCCCCAGCAACGACACCTTGAGAGCGAGCAGGCGAGCGTCCTCGTTGATCGCCACGGCCGCATCGATCTGTTCCGGCGTCGCGGTCGTCTCGGCCAGCGCCGCCTCGAGCTGTGCGTTGGTGAGGAAGTTGACGTTGTCGAAGTTGACCTGCTCGATGAGCGAGGGCGGAATGTCGGGGTTGCGGTCCGCCTGGGTCTGCAGCACGCCGGTGAGCACGCTCACGGCGAAGACCGTGGCGACGGCGATGCCGACACTGCCCGCGAGGTTGTGCACGAGGCCGCGCCATGCGCCCACGTCGCCGGCCAGTTCCTTCGGCGAGGCGGACAGCAGGGTGTTGAAAACGAGAGCCACGATGGCGCCCTGACCGAGTCCGAGCAGGATGAGACCCGTGACGATGAGCGCCTGGGTCCACTCGTTGCGGATCGTGAAGGCGATGAGGGTGAGCGCCGCTGCGACGACGACGAAGCCGCCGGCCGCGATGATGCGCGGCGGGAACTTGTCGTAGAAGCCGGCGATCACCGAGTTCGCGACGAAGATCGACAGGGTGTAGGGGATGATCGAGAACGAGGTCTCCAGGCCCGAACGGCCCTGCACGATCTGGATGTAGAGCGGGATGAGGAAGTTGGCCGCGGTGCCGATGAACAGCATCGTGGCCATGCACAGAGTGGTGGCCCGCTCGGCCCCCGACTTGAGTACGTCGAGGTCGAAGATCTGCGGCTTGCCTTCGCGCTTGCGTTTGCGCAACCACGCGAAGAACACTTGGGCACCGATCAGGCCGAGAATGACCAGGAGCGGTGCGGGCGAGAGTCCGAGGATCGAGAACGGCGCGCTGTCGGTCGCGAAGAGCACTCCCCACGGAGCCAGACCACTGAACCCGAAGCTCAGCAGGATGATCGAGATCGCGGCGATGATGGCGCCGGTCCAGTCGATCGCGACGTCGACGATCGCGGGCACCGACGGGACGCGGAAGCTCAGCAGCAGGTTGAGAACGGCAAGCGCCACGACGAGGGCGAACGACCAGCGCCAGCCGATTGTCGAGGCGAAGGTGCCGGCGATGAGGAGCGCGAGCACGCCGGCCGCCGGGATGGCGGCGGCGAGGAACCCGATCGCCTGTGCCTGCTGACGTCCGGAGAAGTTGCGCGCGATGAACACGGTCAGCGCGGGCGAGATCATCGAGATCATCACGCCGGAGGCGGCCTGGGCGACGAACAGCATGCCGGCGTTCGCGGACAGCATCACTCCCGCCATCGCAAGGCCGTGGGCGACGACGGCGATCTGGAAGACTCGCCGGGTACCGAACTTGGCCCCGAGCTTGGCGCCCAGCAGGATGAAGGCCGCCATGGCGAAGGTGCTCGCGGTGATCGCGGTGCCGACATTGGTCGCCGGGGTGTTGAGGTCCTCGGTGATGCCCGCCATCGAGACGGTGAGCGCGTTGACGGCGAACGAAGCCTGGATCTGGCTGAGGACGACGACGATGAGCGGCAGCCAGGAGGCTCGCGTCTCGACTCGATCGGGGGTGGTCGTGCTCATGATCGGGCTCCTTCGTGCGGCCAAGACGGTCCGAGTCACAAGGTAGTGCTCGGCTTGCTTCGCGGATGGCGATTGGCGCAGGACTGCACAACGCCTGGCGCGCGGACTACGATGATCCCGTGCCGTCATCGGAGTGGTCCGACACGGGGTGGCGGAGCCTCCCGGTCAGCGACGTGGGTCGCGCGCTCGACGACATCAAAGGCGCGCGCCCGCTTCCCGACGACGTGCTCCGATCGGTCGCTCGGGCCTTCCAGGTTCGCGAGCACGCGCCGACTCGACTCGAGATCGACCGACGGCGATTCGGATCCTTCACGATCGTCGCCATCGGAATGTCCGAGATGCGCGTCCGTGAGCTCCCCTTCGCCCGCGCCAACACCGTGCATGTCGCCTTCGTGATCGAGGGAGCCGTAACGATGACTGCGCGCGACGGAGGCACGGTCGTGCTCGGCCCCGGCGATGTCTCGCTCATTTCGAACTGGTCGCTCTTCGACGTCGCGTGCCGAGCAGGCACCCGCGTGCTGCACATCCTGGTGCCGGAGTCCCTCTTGCGAGAGCGCGGCGTCCGGGTGCGACCGGCACGATTCCGGCTCGAAGGACCGCGGTCGCTCGCCGGAGTGCTGCTCTCGTTCTCGCGGTCTCTGGTCGACCCCGCCTGGTCGCCGAGCGCCGCCGCCGCGCGCGCCGCCGAGCGAGCGCTCGAGGAGCTGCTCATCGGGTTCCTCATCGAATCGGAGGACGCACACCTGGACCGGCAGGACTTGCGCGCGCAACTGCGCCGCCGCGCGCTCGAGGAAGTGGCGGCACGCCACCACGACCCGGGTCTGACCCCCACCCAACTCGCCACCGTTCTCGGGGTGTCCTTGCGCCATCTGCAACGCGGCTTCGAGGGCACGGGCGTCACGCTCGCCCAGCACATCACCCGTCAGCGACTGCGCTCCGCCGAGATACTGCTGTCGGCGCCCGGCGCGGACGCGCTCACGGTCGCGCAGGTGGCGCGTTCGGCCGGCTTCACGTCGCCTTTCGAGCTGCGTTCCGCCTTCCGCGCCGAGTTCGGAATGCTGCCCTCCGAGTACCGTTCGAGCCGGGCGAGACTCACGCCAGAAGCGGGGCACTTTGACGACAGCGCCGCCGAGTCGCCCGACCGGCCCGCCATAGTGGACTCAAGTCATCCGTCCGCGGATCCGTAAGAGAGGCACGACCGTGATCGCACGCATCCTGTCCCTGACCGCAGCGGCCGCGATCGCCGTCACCGCGCTTGCCGGCTGCGCGCCACAGCAGCCCGCGGGCACCCGCTCGGCCGTCGCGCCCGAGCAGCTCGTGGGCACGTGGACCGTCGATGCCGTGCTCGACGCCCCTGAGCAGCCCTACATCACCTTCTCCGAGGACGGCACCTGGAGTTCTTCGGACGGCTGCAATCGCGTGCAGGGCACGTGGGAGCTCGGTGAGAACGGCGCGCTGGCGACCACGTCCGGACCGTCGACGTTGATGGCCTGCCCCGGCGCGCAGCTTCCGCTGACCGTCGCCCAGGCCGACTTCGTGATCGTCGACGGTGACACCTTGACGATCTACAGCACCGCCGAGTCGACCGCGACGACGCTGGTGCGCACCGACGACCCGAACATCGGCCCGCTCGGTCTGCCGATCGGGCAATGGGTGGATGCCGAGCGGCCAGACGAGGTGTTCCTGTCGCTCGCCGCCGACGGCACCTTCGGCGGCAACGACGGCTGCAACGTGCTCTCGGGTTCGTGGGAGGTCACCGATGACGAATCCGTCGTCTTCAGCGAGGTCGCCTCGACGCTGCGGTTCTGCGAGGGAGTCGACACGTGGCTTGCCACGGTCGCGACCGGTCGCGTGCAGTCCGGCGTCATGACGCTGCAGGATGTCGACGGCGGCGTGATCGGTCAGCTCGTCTCGCAGTAGGCGCCGAAGCGCTGCCGACGCTCCCCGGTTCCGGACCGGGGGAGCGATCCCGCTACGCTGTGAGGCGTGTCTACGCCCCCCAACCCTTTCGGACAGGTGCTTGTCGCCCTCGTGACGCCGTTCCATGCGGACGGCGAAGTGAACTGGAACGACGTCGAGAAGCACATCGACGACGTCATCACGGCGGGCGCCGACGGCATCGTGGTCACCGGCACCACGGGAGAGACCTCGACGCTCACCGACCCGGAGAAGATCCGGCTGGTCGAGGTGGCCAAGGCGGTCGCGGGGGGGCGCGCGAAGGTCATCACGGGCGGCGGATCGAACGAGACCGCACACGCCATCGAGCTGGCCAGGAAGAGCGAGAAGGCCGGCGCCGACGGCAACATGATCGTCACGCCGTACTACAACAAGCCGACGCAGGCGGGAATCCTCACCCACTTCCGCATGATCGCGGACGCGACCGATCTGCCGGTGATCCTCTACGACATCCCCGGGCGCACGGGAGTGCCCATCAAGTACGAGACGATTCTGCGCGCCGCCAAGCACCCCAACATCCTCGCCGTCAAGGATGCGAAAGGTGACCTCGCCGAGGTCAGCCGCGTGCTCAACCAGACGGACCTGTACTACTTCAGCGGCGACGATGCCAACGTGCTGCCGAGCCTCGCGATCGGCGCGACGGGACTCATCGGGGTCACCGCCAACATCACGGCGACGCCGTACCGGCAGATCGTCGATGCGGTCAACGTCGGCGACCTCCGAACGGCGACGGCCGCACACCGCGCGCTCGAACCGCTCGTCCGTGCGACCATGACCCATGTGCCGGGCACCGTCGCGGCGAAGTACATCCTGCACGGCCTCGGGCGCATCTCGAGCCCTCGGGTTCGCTTGCCGCTCGTGGGGCCGGAGGAGTGGGAAGCCGCGCTCATCGAAGATGACCTGACCCTCGTCCGCGACATCCCGGGCGTCGACTTCGACAACTTCCGCCCGGACAGCAACGCGGCTGCCGGCGGTGCACTGCCCAAGGTCGCCGGCACCACTCGCTGACGTTTCGCGTTGCCGGGCTGACGATCGATCGCCCGGAAACGTTGGGATGCCCAATCCGCCTCGAGAATGATTCGCTGGAGTGGCGACCCGCCTAGCGTGGATCGTGGTCGTCCTCGAGTGAAGGTGTGTGAGTGAGCGTCGTGCGCAGATGGGTGTTTCCCATCATCTGGATGGTCGTGTTCGCGGTGATCGCGGCGGCCCTGACCAAACTGGCTTTCTTCCCCGACACGGCCGCGGCGCCCGATCCGGCCGTTCCCAGCGCGGAGATCATCGACCCCCAGTACGTCGTCGGCCGGGGCACGGTCATCAACGATGTGCGGCTCGACGGCACGGTCGCCGCCGACGCGGCCGTGCCGATCCCGGCGACGCTCAGCGGCGAGGTCCGAGAAGTGTATGTGGGCCAGGGCGCGTGGGTCGCGGCGGGTCAGGAGATTCTGCTGCTGCGCGGACAGACCGCCAATCCGGACGGCACGGTCGGCACGTCGTGGAGCACCGTGACGGCGCCGACGGCGGGGATCGTGTCGAGTTTCCCCACCCTCGTGGGCCAGCAGTTCGCCGTCGGCGACCCCGTCGGTCGCATCGCGCCGCCCGGTTTCCACGTCTCGGGGTCGATTCCTCCCGAGCAGCTTTACCGCTTGCTGCAGCGGCCGACGGAGGCCGAGGTGACGATCGCGGGCGGGCCGGCACCGTTCACGTGCGGCAACCTCACGATTACGACCCCGCTCGCGGGCGAGGGCGGCACGGGCGGTTCCGGCGGCGGAGGCGGCGAGACCCCGTCGGGACCGGTCGTCACGTGCACGGTCCCCGCCGACGTGACGGTCTTCGCGGGACTGACCGCCCAGCTCGTCATCGCCGGCGGGATCGCTGAGGACGTGCTCGTCGTCCCGACGACGGCCGTCGAGGGCTCGTCGGGAACGGGCACCGTCTATGTCGTGCTCGCCGACGGCGCGACGGAACCGCGCACCGTGACGCTTGGCCTCACCGACGGCGTACTCGTCGAAGTGGTGGACGGGCTCGAGGAGGGGGAGACGATCCTTCAGTTCGTGCCGGGAGCGCCGGCCGGCGGCGACCCCTTGAGCGGCCTCCAGCCCGGTCAGTGCGTGTCCACGCCCGACGGCGGCACGGTGTGCACCTGATGAGTCTCGTGCAGCTCGAGTCGGTCACGCGCTCGGTGGAACTCCCCGACGGCGAACGGCTCGACATCCTGCGGGGAGTTGATCTGACGATCGAGCCCGGCGACCATGTGAGCATCGTCGGTCGGTCCGGATCGGGCAAGACGACCCTCCTCAACCTGCTCGGGCTCATCGACAGCCCCACGTCGGGGCTCATGACGTTCGACGGTGTGCCCGTTTCTGCGCTCACGGGCGCACGGCGCGACCGAGCACGAGGCCGCGACATCGGCTTCATCTTCCAGCAGTTCAATCTGCTCTCCGGGCGCACCGCCCTCGAGAACGCGACGGTGCCGCTGATGTACGCGAGCGGACGCGCCTTCTGGAATCGCACCGCCATCGCGACCGCGATGCTCGAACGGGTGGGGCTCGGCCACCGGCTCGGCTCGATGCCCGAGAAGCTGTCCGGCGGGGAGCAGCAACGGGTCGCGATCGCGCGCGCCCTCGTTCGCCGACCCCGGCTGATCCTCGCCGACGAGCCGACCGGTGCCCTCGACATCGAGACCGGAGCGAGTGTCATGGCCCTCCTGGGCGAGGTCGCTCGCGAGTCCGGTGCGGCACTCGTCACGATCACTCACGACGTGAACGTGGCCGCACTGGCGCGACGGCATTTCCGACTCGACCGGGGAGTGCTCGCACCGGTGGACGTCAACCGGGTGCTCGCGCTCTCCGGAGCCGAGCCGAGGGCGCTGCCGGAGGCTTTTCCCGAAGCGGAGGCGCGGTCGTGAGCCGGCTGATCGGCGCGATCCTCGAAGCCTGGGACGAACTGCGCATCCACCGAGGGCGAGTGCTGCTGAGCCTCGTCGGCGTGGGCGTGGCGGTGTGCGCCCTCACGAGTGTCGTGGGCTTCGGCGCCATCGCCCAACAGGCGCAGATCGAGGAGCTCGAGCGCGGTTCGGGCCGGCCGGCGACGCTCGTGCTCAACGCGCCCTACAACATCGAGACGGGCCAGCAGGCCGACGCCGGCGCGTTCGCGGCGGCGGCCGACGCCGTCGTCGAGCGCTATCGCATCGACTACGCGGGCTCCGTGACCTGGCTCCCGCTGTCGATTCAGTTCCCCGACGGGGTCGCCGTCGCCGAGTCCGCGCAGTCCGTCGACGTCGACTACGGCGTCATGCACCGTGTGCGCATCGCGGAGGGACGCTGGTTCCAGGAGCGCGACGAAGCACGGCTCGCCCCCGCCCTCGTCGTCAACGACGCCTTCTGGCAGCGGATCGGCGCACCGGATCTGCGCACCCATCCGACCGTGACACTCATCGGCGATCGATCCGTCACCGCCGTCATCGTCGGCGTGACGCCGCCCACGGGCTGGGACGAAGGTCCGCGACTGTTCGTGCTCGACTCCGCCGTCGCCTCCCTGGTCTCGCCCGAAGTGCTCGCCCAGAGCTACCCGCAGGTCGAACTGTGGGTGCCCCCGGACCTGGCTCCTGCGCTCACCGACCTGGTCGCACGAGACATCAGCGCCGCCTTCGGCGACGAGTGGCAGGTCGACGTCATGCGGGTCGACTATCTCGGCTGGGAGGGCGCGACCGATCCACTCGAACCGATCCGGCTCGTACTCGCCGGCATCTCGGTGCTCATCCTGTTGCTCGGCGCCCTCGGGCTCGTGAACATCTCGCTCGTGACCGTGCGCCAGCGTGTGCGCGAGATCGGCGTGCGGCGCAGCGTCGGGGCGACGAGCGGTCGCATCTTCTTCGCCGTCATGATGGAGAGCGTGGTGGCCACCGTCGTCGCGGGCTTCGTCGGGGTCATCGTCGCGATCGCCCTCGTGCGCAATCCGTGGGTGCTCTCGATGCTCGCGCCGGGCCTGACGGATGTGCCGCCTTTTCCGATCGGTGCGGCCCTGCTGGGGCTGGCCGCGGCCGCGATCGTCGGCGCCATCGCGGGACTGCTGCCGGCGCTCGTCGCCGTGCGCGTCAAAGTGATCGACGCGATCCGCTTCTGAGCGCGGCCACGCGACACCCGCCTCGCCTCCGCGGCGACGACGGAGCCCGCGGGTACCGTGGAGCGCATGGCTTCGAGCACCAGGACGTCGTCGCGCGCGCGCGGCACCACGACGCGTGGGCGCACCCAGCCGACGAAGAAGCTGCCCCGGGGCGGCCAGCCTCCCGTCGAGCGCGGGCTGCTCGCGTCGGGGTGGATGGCGCTCGCCCATGCGACCGGAGCGGCCTTCCGGCTGCTCGGCAAAGAGACTCTGGCCAAAGAGGAGCGGCGTGACGGGGTGCCGTTCCTCATCGTGATCCTCGCCGTCATCGGCGCGATCGTCGAGTGGTTCAACCCGAGCGATCCGGTCGCGATCGCCCTCGATGCCTGGACGTTCGGCGGGCTCTTCGGTCGCGTCGCGTTCGCTCTACCCGTCATCATGGTGTTGTTCGCGACGTGGCTGTTCCGCCACCCGTCGAGCGTGCACGACAACACCCGCATCGGCATCGGCGTGACCGTGCTCGTCGTCTCGATCAGCGGCCTGTGCCACACCTTCGGCGGTCAGCCCGCGCCGGCCGACGGCATGGAGGTGCTCGCCCGAGCGGGCGGACTGGTCGGCTGGGTCGTCGCCGCGCCGCTCATCGCTCTGGGCACTCCGGCCTTGGCCACCCCGATCCTCGTGCTCGTGCTCGTGCTGTCGATCTTCATCATCACGAAGACTCCGCCCAACCGCATCGGCGCGCGCTTGCGTGAGCTCTACGCGTATTTGTTCGGAGCGCAACTGCCCGACGAGGAGGAGCGGCGCGCGGCACGGGCCGCTCGACGCCAGCGCGCGACCGACGCCGTCGAGCTCGGCACCGCCGCCGACTTGGGCCTCGAAGCGGAGCCGGATTCCACGCCGGGGCCGTGGTGGCGTCAATCGATCGCCGACTCCGGCGAGCCCGCGTTCAACACTCCCGTCATCACGCGAACTCCGGACCCTGACGAGCAGGTCACCGATGTGGTCGAGCCGCTGCCGGCGCCTGCTCCCGGTCCGGGTGGCGGGGGCGCTTGGTCGCTTCTGGACGAACTGGATCGCGCGGAGGAGGCGGTCAAGCGGTTCACCGGCGAGGTGGAGCCGTCTGCGACGGCCCTGCGCGACGACAGCCCCGCAGCGGTGCCCGGTCGCACCGGCGCACGCTCGGCGGGCCAGGACGAGCTCGACCTCGATGCGGTTCCCGCGAAGACGGCGAGCACCAAGCCTTACCGGCTGCCGTCGCCCACGTCGCTCAAGTCGGGCACGCCTCCGCGCACCCGGAGCGCCGCCAACGATGTCGTCATCGCGGCGATCACCGAAGTCCTCACCCAGTTCCAGGTGGATGCCGCCGTCACCGGGTTCAGTCGCGGACCGTCGGTCACGCGCTACGAACTGGAGCTCGGGCCCGGCGTCAAGGTCGAGCGAGTGACGGCGCTCGCCAAGAACATCAGCTACGCGGTGGCCAGCAACGAGGTGACCATCCTCTCGCCGATCCCCGGCAAGAGCGCGATTGGCGTCGAGATTCCGAACAAGGATCGCGACATCGTCTCCCTCGGTGACGTGCTTCGGTCGAAAGAGGCGGCCGCGAGCACGCATCCGATGACGATCGGTCTCGGCAAAGACGTCGAGGGCGGCTTCGTCGTCGCCAACCTCGCGGCGATGCCTCACCTGCTCGTGGCCGGTTCCACGGGATCCGGAAAGTCGAGTTTCGTCAACTCGATGATCACGTCGGTGCTCATGCGGGCCACGCCCTCAGAGGTGCGCATGGTGCTCATCGACCCCAAGCGCGTCGAACTGTCGGGCTACGCGGGCGTTCCGCACCTCATCACGCCCATCATCACCAACCCCAAGAAGGCCGCGGAGGCCCTCGCGTGGGTCGTCAAAGAGATGGACATGCGCTACGACGATCTTGCGTCGTTCGGCTTCCGTCACATCGACGACTTCAACCGCGCGATCGTCGCGGGCGAGATCGTGCTGCCGCCGGGCAGCGAGCGCAAGCTGACCCCGTACCCCTACCTTCTCGTCGTCGTCGACGAGCTCGCCGACCTCATGATGGTCGCGCCGCGGGATGTCGAGGACTCGATCGTGCGCATCACCCAGCTGGCGCGCGCGTCCGGCATCCATCTGGTCCTCGCCACCCAGCGCCCGTCGGTCGACGTCGTGACGGGCCTCATCAAGGCCAACGTTCCCTCGCGTCTGGCGTTCGCGGTGTCGAGCATGACTGACAGCCGCGTAATCCTCGACCAACCCGGTGCGGAGAAGCTCATCGGTCAGGGCGATGCGCTGTTCCTGCCCATGGGCTCCTCGAAGTCGATTCGCGTGCAGGGTGCGTGGGTGGGAGAGAGCGAGATCGCGGCCGTCGTGCAGCATGTCATCGGCCAGGCTCGCCCCGAGTATCGCGAGGATGTGGCGGTGAGCGCCGAGAAGAAGCAGATCGACGCCGACATCGGAGACGACCTGGAACTCCTGCTCGCCGCGGCCGAGCTCGTGGTCAGCACCCAGTTCGGTTCGACGTCGATGCTGCAGCGCAAGTTGCGCGTCGGCTTCGCCAAGGCGGGGCGCCTCATGGACCTGCTCGAGTCGCGTGAGATCGTCGGCCCGTCCGAGGGCTCCAAGGCTCGCGACGTTCTCGTGACGGCCGAGCAGCTTCCCGCGGTGCTCGCGCGGCTGCGCGGCGAAGACGCTCCCGTCACGAGTTCGGCGGGCGCGCCGAGCGGTTACGATGAGGTCGACGGCGGTTCGGACGAGGACGCCTGGCAGCTGACCGATCGGGAGTAGTTCGTGGTTTCTCAGCAGGGCGACCAGTCAGAGCCGTCCCTCTCGTCCGATCGTGCCCGCCGGTCGGCGGCCATGCGGGACGCCATGAAGGGTCGTGTCTCGTCGAAGGGGGACACCCCGGCGAGCAACGGGAATCTCGCCAACATCATCACCGTCGTGCGGATTCTGCTCGCCCCGCTCTTCGTGTGGCTCCTGCTCGCCGACCAGCACCAGGACGGCGTTCTGCGGTGGATCGCCGCCGGCCTCTTCATTCTCGCGATCGCCACGGACGGTCTCGACGGGCAGCTCGCACGGCGACGCAACCTCGTCACGAGGCTCGGCATCCTGCTCGACCCGATCGCCGACAAGGTCCTCACCGGGGCGGCCCTCGTGACGCTGTCGGTGCTCGGTGACCTGTGGTGGTGGGTCACCATCGTCATCCTCGTGCGCGAACTCGGCATCACGGCCTTCCGGTTCGCGGTGCTGCGCGATCGGGTCATCCCGGCGTCACGGGGCGGCAAGCTCAAGACGGTCTTCCAAGCCGTTGCGATCTCGATGTACCTGGCGCCGACCTGGACGATCGTGGGTGACTGGGTGCACTGGCTCAACGGCGCAGTCATGGGAATCGCACTCGTGCTCACCGTCGTCACGGGCTTCGACTACCTGTGGCAGGCATGGCGATCGAACCGGTCGCGCTGACCGCCGCGCGCGTCGTCGACGCTCTCCGGGAGCGCGGCCTGACGGTCGCCGTCGCGGAATCCCTCACGGGCGGGTTGCTCGTCTCGGCGCTCGTGGATGTTCCGGGTGCCTCGGCCGTGCTCAACGGTGGCGTCGTGGCGTATGCGACGGCGATCAAGGCGTCGATTCTCGGCGTCGATCCCCAGTTGCTTGCGCGTGCGGGAGCAGTCGACGGACGCGTTGCCGAGCAGATGGCCGATCGGGTGCGCAGCGTGCTCGCCGTCGCGGGCCGACCCGCCGACGTGGGAGTTGCCACGACCGGCGTCGCCGGCCCGGAGCCTCAGGACGGGCATCCCGTGGGTGAGGTCCACCTCGGATTCGCGTGGGGGGACCGGGTCTTCGCCACGCCGCTGAGACTCTCCGGGGGCCGTTCGGACATCCGGATGGCGGCCGTCTCCGAAGCACTGATGAGGCTGCTCACGCTCCTCGACGGAACCGGGGAATAGCCGCGGTTTCGATCACGTTACATCTGCCGAGTTCACACGCGCCGCACAGATTGGGCTGGTTAGAGTTCTCGTAAGCCGATGGCTAGTGTTAGTCATCCGCACCAACGTGACACCCAGCAGATCAGGCAACGAAGGAGGTCCCCATGGTTCTGGTTCGTCAGGAAATCGGTGACGTGCTCCGCGACGTCCGCCTGCAGAAGGGACGCACCCTTCGTGAGGTCGCGAGCAAGGCGAGCGTCGCTCTGGGTTACCTGAGCGAGGTGGAGCGCGGCCAGAAGGAAGCCAGCTCGGAGATTCTCGCCTCGGTCGCCGACGCGCTCGACACCCCCATCTCCGCCATCATGCGTGAGGTGGGCGATCGGCTCGCGGTGCTCGAAGGACTGACCACGGTTCCGGACACCCTGCCGGACGACCTGGTCGCGGAGTTCGACGCCGACCTCGTGTCGCGCTGACCCGATACCGCTCTCGCGAATGCCCCGGCCCGGTGCCGGGGCATTCGTCGTTTACCGTGGATGCATGCGTCTGAGCGAGTTCTGGCTGGCCGTCTCCGACGAGTTCGGGGACGCCTACGGGCGAGTGCTCACTCGGGATCTCGTGCTCGGCGAGCTCGGCGGCGTCACCGCGGACGAGGCGCTGGCGAGCGGTCGCGACGCGCGCGAGGTGTGGCTTGCCTTGTGCTCGGTGATGGACGTCCCGCCGGAGCGGCGCTACGGAGTGGGACGCCAGGATCCTCGCAAGCGCTGATGAGTGAGGCGGCGCGACACGCCGCGCGCGAGGTCGAACACAGCTTCGATGTGGTGCTAACTTCTCCTTGACGCTCGATCGAAGACGAATCCATCCACAACACGCACGGTGCCTCCCGGCAATGTCGGAGCCCCGGCGTAGCGTGGGGCTCGTCCACACCGGACGCCGCAACCAGCCTTTGTCGGGAGGCCGCGGACCTTGCTTCATCGGTCCGCCGCGGATCGACAGCCTATGGGCAGCCACCTCGAGTACAGGAGAAGGAAGAATGCCATCAGCAGCAGACCGCGAGAAGTCGCTGGAGACCGCACTCGCACAGATCGACCGCCAGTTCGGCAAGGGTTCCGTCATGCGTCTGGGCAGCGATGAGCGCGCTCCCGTCGAGGTGATCCCCACCGGCTCCATCGCCCTCGACGTGGCGCTCGGCATCGGCGGTCTTCCGCGCGGTCGCATCGTCGAGATCTACGGCCCGGAATCGTCGGGAAAGACGACCCTGACCTTGCACGCGATCGCTAACGCACAGCGGGCGGGCGGCATCGCAGCCTTCATCGACGCGGAGCACGCCCTCGACCCGGAGTACGCGGCCAAGCTCGGTGTCGACATCGACTCGCTCCTCGTCTCCCAGCCGGATACGGGGGAGCAGGCGCTCGAGATCGCCGACATGCTCGTGCGCTCGGGATCGATCGACCTCATCGTCATCGACTCGGTCGCGGCGCTCGTGCCTCGCGCCGAGATCGAGGGCGAGATGGGGGATTCCCACGTCGGTCTGCAGGCTCGCCTCATGTCGCAGGCGCTGCGCAAGCTCACCGGTGGTCTCAGCTCGACCAACACGACGATGATCTTCATCAACCAGCTTCGCGAGAAGATCGGCGTCTTCTTCGGTAGCCCGGAGACGACTGCGGGAGGCAAGGCGCTCAAGTTCTACGCGTCTGTGCGCCTCGACATCCGCCGGATCGAGACCCTCAAGGATGGCGCCGACGCCGTCGGTAACCGCACGCGCGTCAAGATCGTCAAGAACAAGATGGCGCCGCCCTTCAAGCAGGCCGAGTTCGACATCCTCTATGGCACGGGTATCTCCCGTGAAGGAAGCCTCATCGACTTCGGTGTCGAGCACGAGATCGTCCGCAAGTCCGGCGCGTGGTACACGTACGATGGCGACCAGCTCGGGCAGGGCAAGGAGAACGCCCGCAACTTCCTTCTCGAGAATCCCGATGTCGCGCGCGAGATCGAGCAGAAGATCATGCTCAAGCTCGGCGTGGGCGCCGAAGCGAAGGCCGCTCTCAAGGCTGCCCAGGCGGCTGCTCCGGCCGCAGTCGCCGAGCCCAAGTCCGTGAAGGCCACCCCGCCCGTGATGGCGGTCGAGCCGGTCGCGGACGACATCCCCGTCGCTGTCGGCGAGTAGCAGCATGGCGTCCGACGGCGACCGGCTCGCTCCCGTCACGTGGTTGTTCGGTTCCCCCGTCGAAACCCACGAGACACAAGAGAGTGCGGCCGAGTCGCCGTCGGTGTCAGCGCCGGAGTCCGACTCCGTCACGGGTGAGTTTGCGCGCGTGAGCAACGTCAGTATGAACGCGCTCGCGCGGCGGGGACTCTCCGTTGCGGAGCTTCGGGACAACCTCACGCGACGCGGCTTCACCGACGGCGAGGTGGACGCCGAGGTTGCTCGCCTCTCCGGGGTCGGGCTGCTCGACGACGCGGAACTGGCCCGCACCCTTGTCCGCACATTGCGCGATCGCAAAGGTCTCGGTCCGGCGGCCCTCACCGCGGAACTCAAACGGCGCCGGCTCGATCCCGTGGTCGTGGCGGCGGCGCTCGCTGAGAGCGACGACGACGAAGTCGCGCGCGCCCACGACCTCGCTGTCAAGCGTGCACCTCAGCTGAGGCATGTGGATTCGGACGCGGCACGCCGACGGCTTGGCGGCTACCTGCTCCGCAAGGGATACTCCGCGGGCGTCGTCCACACCGTCGTCGACCGTGTGCTGGCCGACGTGCGCTCCAGGGGCCCACGCTTCGAGTAACGATTGAGTTTTTGAGCCTCCTTCAACCATGATGAGGCATGCGCTTCGCTCCCGCCCTCACCTTCGCCCTTGCGTTTCCTCTGCTCCTTGCCGGCTGCACCGCGGACGCCGGCTCCCCACCCACTCCGACGCCGGAGTCGGTCGAGACGCCCGCCGGGCCCGAGCCCATTGAGAGCCTCGACGATCTCGCCGGCACGCGATGGATCGGCACCGACTCGGAGGGTGATCAGATCACCTTCCGCTTCGAGCCCGATGGTCAGCTCGGCTTCACGTCGTATGGAGAGCGCTACGAGCACGAAGAGGACCGGTGGTGGGTCGAAGGCGAGCGGGTGATCTGGGATGCGACATTCGGGGGCCCCTACGGGACGTGTCGCTACACCGGTGATTTCGACGTCAGCGCGCAGGTCATCTCGGCGCTGAGTGTGTGCTCCACGGGCGTTCCGGATGTCACTGTCGACCTTCGCCAACCGGCCCGCTGAGCCGACATAGCATGGTGTCATGACCGACACCGCGATGGCGCCGCGCACCTATGAGGTGCGCACCTTCGGCTGTCAGATGAACGTCCACGACAGCGAGCGCTTGAGCGGATCACTCGAGGCCGCAGGATACGTTCGCGCCGACGGTGCCGAGGCCGACATCGTCGTCATCAACACGTGCGCCGTGCGCGAGAACGCCGACAACAAGCTCTACGGAACCCTCGGCCACCTCGCCTCACGCAAGCGCGAGCACGAAGGCATGCAGATCGCCGTCGGCGGCTGCCTCGCGCAGAAAGACAAGTCCGTCATCCTCGAGCGGGCACCTTGGGTCGACGTCGTGTTCGGCACCCACAACATGGGCGCGCTTCCCGCGCTCCTTGAGCGCGCCCGTCACAACGAGGAAGCCCAGCTCGAGATCCTCGAGTCGCTCGACGTGTTCCCGTCGACGCTTCCGACGCGCCGCGAGTCGACACACAGCGCGTGGGTGTCGATCTCGGTGGGCTGCAACAACACGTGCACCTTCTGCATCGTGCCGTCTCTGCGCGGCAAGGAGAAGGACCGCCGCCCCGGCGACATCCTCGCCGAGATCCAGGCGGTGGTCGATGATGGCGCGATCGAGGTGACACTGCTCGGCCAGAACGTCAACTCGTACGGCGTCGAGTTCGGCGACCGGCAGGCGTTCAGCAAACTGCTGCGCGCGGCAGGCGCGATCCCGGGCCTCGAGCGACTTCGGTTCACAAGCCCGCACCCGGCCGCGTTCACCGACGATGTCATCGACGCGATGGCTGAGACGCCGACCGTCATGCCGCAGCTGCACATGCCGCTGCAGTCCGGATCGGATCGCGTACTCAAGGCGATGCGCCGCTCGTATCGTTCGGAGCGGTTCTTGGGAATCCTCGACCGGGTGCGCGCGCGCATCCCGAACGCGGCGATCAGCACCGACATCATCGTGGGATTCCCCGGCGAGACGGAAGAGGACTTCCTCGAGACGTTGCGCGTCGTGGAGCAGGCGCGGTTCGCTTCGGCGTTCACCTTCCAGTACTCGATCCGCGAAGGCACGCCCGCGGCGACGATGCCCGACCAGGTGCCGAAAGCGATCGTGCAGGAACGGTACGAGCGTCTCGTCGCGCTCCAGGACCGCATCAGCCTCGAAGAGAACGAACGCCTTGTCGGCTCCGTCGTCAACGTCATGATCACGACGGGCGACGGCAAGAAGGACGGCGAGAGCCGTCGGCTGTCGGGCCGCGCCGAGGATGCGCGCCTGGTGCACCTCGACCTGCCCGAATCGGCGACGCCGCCGCGTCCCGGTGACATCGTCTCGGCCCGCATCACGCGCGCTGCGCCCTTCTACCTCATCGGCTCGGCCGTCGAACCGTTCCGCGTGCGCGCCACGCGGGCCGGGGATGCCTGGGAACGCGCCGAGGCGGAGTCGTGCGCGGTTCCCTCGTCGACGGCATTGTCGCAACCGCGGATCTCGCTGGGGCTGCCGACGATCCGGCCTGCCGCGCCGGTCGGCGGCGCACACTGATCGGGCCGGTCGTGCCAGCCCGACTCGTCGTCATTGTCGGTGCGACGGGTACGGGCAAGTCGGCGTTGTCCCTTGATCTCGCTGAAGCGCTCCAGGCGCGCGGCACCCTCGCCGAAGTCGTCAACGCCGACGCCATGCAGCTCTACCGCGGCATGGATATCGGCACCGCGAAGCTCCCGCCGGAGCAGCGTCGCGGCATTCCCCACCACCTCCTCGACGTGTGGGATCCGCGGGACGAGGCTTCGGTCGCCGCCTATCAGGAGCAGGCCCGCGCCGCGATCGAGCAGATCGAGTCCCGCGGTGCTCTCCCGATTCTTGTCGGGGGCAGCGGGCTCTACGTGTCCAGCGTCATCCAGGATTTCCGGTTCCCGGGCACGGACGAGACGGTGCGAGCCCGCCTCGAGGCCGAACTCGCGACGCGGGGCACGGGTGCGCTGTTCGATCGGTTGCGTGAGGTGGACCCGGAGGCGGCGCGCGCGATCGGTCCGCACAACGGCCGGCGGATCGTGCGGGCTCTCGAGGTGGTGGAGCTCACGGGGGAGCCGTTCGGTTCCGGGCTGCCCGAGGATGCGCCGGGTTGGCGGCCGACGACGGTCCTCGCCCTCCAGGCTCCGCGCGAGGCGCTCGTGCCCGCCTTGGACGCGCGCGTGGCGGGAATGTGGCGTGACGGTCTCGTCGAGGAAGCGCGCGCCCTGCGCGAGCACGGCCTCGGCGTCACGGCTCGCCGAGCGATCGGGTACGCCCAGGCTCTCGCGCAACTCGACGGGACCCTCACCGAGCGTGAGGCGATCGATCAGACGGCTGCCCTGACCCGCCGGTACGCGCGACGGCAGGTGAGCTGGTTCCGTCGCTATCGAGATGCGCACTGGCTGCATCACGACGATCCCCGCCTACTCGCCGCCGCCCGTGCGCTCGTGCTCGAGGGCGCGGACCGGTAGGGCAGGATAGAGGCATGGCGACCCTCTCCTTCACGAAGGGCCACGGCACCGGCAACGACTTCGTGGTGTACGCGGACCCCGAGGGTGAACTCGACCTCACCCCCGAGCAGGTCGCGGCGATCTGCGACCGGCACTTCGGGGTGGGCGCGGACGGGATCTTGCGGGCGGTGCGCAGTGCGCGGCTCGATGCGGGAGCCGCGGCACTCGCCGAACGTCCCGATGCCGAGTGGTTCATGGACTATCGCAACGCGGACGGCTCGATCGCCGAGATGTGCGGCAACGGTATTCGCGTGTTCACGCGCTTCCTGCTCGACACGGGCTTGGCAACGATGCGGGCGGGGGAGACGCTTCCGATCGGCACGCGCAACGGCGTCCGCGAGGTCGGTCAGGCCTCCACCGGATTCGAGGCCGACCTCGGCACGTGGGCGCTGTCCGGCGACGACCCGCTGGTGCGCGCCAAGGAACTGCCGGTCGCCCGTCCCGGTCTCGGCATCGATGTCGGCAACCCGCATGTCGTCGTCGCGCTCGCCAGTGACGAGGAACTGGACGACATCGACCTCGGCTTCGTGCCGATCCTCGACCCGTCCCCGCCCGCTGGGGCCAACGTCGAGTTCGTGGTCGTGCGCGACCCGCTCGTGGTCGACGGGGTAGGGCATATCCGGATGCGCGTGCACGAGCGCGGCAGCGGCGAGACCCTGTCGTGCGGCACGGGAGCGGTCGCCGCTGCGCTCGCGACCCGATACTGGGCCGGCGACAGCGCCCCCGACGAGTGGTCGGTGGACGTGCCGGGCGGCACCGTGCGCGTCCGGATGGTTGATGCCGCCGACGGCGAGCGCGTCTACCTCAGCGGACCTGCCGAGCTCGTCTTCGACGGAGCGCTCGAGCTGTGAACGTCGGCTAGTCGCTCGTCGACAGGTCGAGGATGTCGATCGGGACCGTCGTCCCGGTGCGCCGACGGACTCGCAGCACGCGGTAGCCCTTGTTGGTTGCCGCGCGCACGATCGCGAAGTCTTCGGGGAAGCGCCCCTGCAGCCAGCGGTGCAGCGAGTCGGATCCGAGATTGCGCTGCACGACGAGCCACGCGTCGGAGCCCGGCTCGAGCCGCGGCAGCCACCGTTCGAGCATTCCGTGCAGTTCGTGCTTGCCGACCCGGATGGGCGGATTCGACCAGATCGTGGTGAATCGCACGGTATCGGGAATGTCGGAGGGCAGAACTGCTTTAATGTTCGGTATGGACATTCTTTCCGCGTTGGCGCGCACGAGGTCGAGCGCCCGCTCGTTGACGTCCACCGCCCACACCGTCGCGTGAGGTGAGGTGAGGGCGAGGCTCAACGCGATCGGACCCCAGCCGCACCCCAAGTCGAGCAGGTTGCCGCCCGGCGGCGGCGCCGGCGTATTCGCCAGCAGTACTGCGGTACCGGTATCGATCCGGTCGGGGCTGAACACTCCTCCCGCCGTCACGACCTGGTGCTCCGAGCCCGCGAGTCGCACCTGGATCGTCCGCAGTTTGAGCTCACTTCCGGGTGACGACGAGAAGTAGTGCTCACTATCCATGCAGAGAACTTACCGAACACGAGAGAATCTAGGCCAACCACTCATGACCGCAGACATCACATCGCAGCCCCGCGACGACGCGGGCGAGCGCCGCGACATCGATCGGGTGCTCGCCGCCGCTGAAGCGCACTCGCCCGTGTCGCGATTCGGCGGCGGCGCCCTCGCGCTTCAGGACGACGACCACTACCTCGACGACCGGGATGGCGCGCAGTTCGAGCGCGAGGAGCGCGACGCCTTGCGTCGCGTATCCGGCTTGTCGACCGAACTGCAGGACGTCACGGAAGTCGAATACCGGCAGTTGCGACTCGAGAACGTCGTGCTCATCGGCGTCTACTCGCAGGGCTCGCTGCAGGATGCGGAGAACTCGCTGCGCGAGCTCGCCGCCCTCGCCGAGACCGCCGGAGCGGTGGTCCTGGATGGACTGCTGCAACGCCGTCCGCATCCCGACCCGAGCACCTATCTCGGCAAGGGCAAGGCGGAGGAGTTGCGCGGCGTCGTCCAGGCCACAGGCGCCGACACGGTCGTCGCCGACACCGAACTGGCCCCGAGCCAGCGGCGTGCGCTCGAGGATCTCGTCGGCGTCAAGGTGATCGACCGCACCGCCGTGATCCTCGACATCTTCTCCCAGCACGCGAAGAGTCGTGAGGGTCGGGCTCAGGTCGAGCTCGCCCAGCTCGAGTATCTTCTTCCGCGCTTGCGCGGGTGGGGTGAGTCGATGTCCCGCCAGGCCGGTGGTCAGGTGGGGTCGGGCACCGGAATGGGAAGCCGCGGTCCCGGTGAGACGAAGATCGAGCTGGATCGGCGCCGCATTCACCAGCGCATGGCCAAGCTCCGCAAGCAGATCAAGGGGTTCGCCCCGGCACGGGCGGCCAAGCGTGCCAACCGCGACCGGTTCGAGGTGCCGAGCGTGGCGATCGCCGGCTACACGAACGCGGGCAAGTCGAGCCTGTTGAACCGTCTGACGCGGGCCGGTGTGCTCGTTCAGAACGCCCTCTTCGCGACGCTCGATCCGACCGTGCGCCGGTCGACGACCCCGGATGGGCGCGCCTTCACGCTGGCCGACACGGTCGGGTTCGTACGCAACCTCCCTCACCAGCTCGTCGAGGCGTTCCGTTCCACGCTCGAGGAGGTCGAGGGATCGGATGTCATCGTCCACGTCGTGGACGCATCGCATCCGGATCCCGCGGCGCAACTGGCGACCGTGCGTGACGTCATCGGCGAGGTCGGCGGGCGTGACATCCCCGAGATCGTCGCGTTCAACAAGGCGGATCTCGCCGATGACGAGCAGCGGCTTCTCCTGCGCGGACTCGAGCCGACGGGGGTGTTCGTCTCGGCGCGCACGGGCGAGGGTATCGACGAGTTGCGCGCGCGGATCGCCGATCTGTTGCCGAGCCCCGAGATCGAAGTCGAGCTGCTCGTGCCCTACGACCGTGGTGACGTGATCTCGCGCCTGCACGTGCAGGGCCGGGTGTTGTCGACCGACTACGAGGAGGCCGGCACGCGCGTGCGCGCGTTCGTGCACCCGTCCCGACTCGCCGAGTTGGAGCCGTACCGCGCCGGGTAACACGCACGCACGCGACGGGAACGGTGCCTAGACTGGTGAGGTCGGGCACCGTTCCCGGCAGGCGACCGCCGAGCCCGGCACCCGCCCACTCGGACAGCATCATCACCGAAGGGGCCGTGCAGTGTCAGGAGATCTCTCGCGCGAGTCGAACGCGACCTTCTCCTTTGAGGTCTATCCGCCGCGAACCCCGGCCGCCGAGGCGAGCCTCTTCGAGTCGGTGGACCGTTTGGCTTCGGTGGGACCGGAGTTCATCTCGGTGACGTATCGGCCGACCGAACCGGATCGTGCGGCGTCGCTCGCCGTGCTCGGCAAGCTCATCCGTGAGCATCGCGTCACGGCGATGGCCCATCTCACGTGCGTCGGTTCGTCATTCGGTGAAGCGAGCGGGGTGATCCGGGAGTTCCTCGACGCAGGCGTCACGAGCTTCCTGGCCCTCCGCGGCGACCCGCCTGCCGGGGCGAGCGAAGACGACGACTTCCTCGGCGACTTCCGCAGCGCGAGCGAACTCGTGCAGCTCATCCACCGCGTGCAGGAGGAGCGCAGCCCGTTCAGCCTGGGCGACGTTCCCGGTTTCCCGTCGGCCAAGCGCGTGAGCCGAGGCGAGAAGGTGACGATCGCGGTCGCCACGTTCCCGAACGGCCACCCGCGGTCGCGTTCGCGAGCGCACGACATCGACATCCTGCTCGCTAAGGAGGCGGCCGGCGCCAATCTCGCGATCACGCAGCTGTTCTTTCACGCCGAGGACTATCTCGGCTTCGTCGCCGACGCTCGGGCCGCAGGCGTGACGATGCGCATTCTGCCGGGAATCATGCCCGTGCTGAGTGCTGCGCGCCTGAACCGCATGCTGGAGCTCTCGGGCGAGGCCATGCCGGTCGAACTCCACGACGCCCTCGCCGGGGCACCGGATGCGGAGGCGGCCGCACGCATCGGGATCGATGCGTGCATCCGGCTCGCGCGCGACCTCGTCGACGGGGGAGCCGACGGCATTCACCTCTACACGTTCAACAGTTCGGCGGCACCCCTCGAGGTGCTCGAGGGTGCGGGGCTGCTGCCGGCCCCCTCCCGCTGAGTCGTCCCTCTCGTTTTCTCACCGATCCACCCGCCCACGCACACGAAGGACCGCCCATGAATCGCACCCGCCTCTCCGTTTCGGCACTGCTCGCCGTCGCCGCACTCGGCCTCGCCGCGTGCGCGGCACCCGCCTCGACGCCGGCGGTACCGAGCCCGGAACCGACCACGACGTCGGCGAGCGGATGCGAGCAGGTGGCCGTCGCGGTCGACTTCGGGCCGGTGGATGCCGACCCGATCCGCGCGTGCGTCACCGCCGGGGACGCGCGCGACATCCTCGACGCCGCGGGGCTGACGACCGAGGGCACCGTCGACTACGGGGACCAGGTCGTGTGCCGCGTCAACGGGCTTCCGTCGGCCGATGAGCAGGTCGTCATCGAGGGGGTCGACCCGTTCGTTGAGACGTGCGCCACCCTCAACGCGAACGCCTACTGGGCGCTGTGGGTCAAGAACAGCCCCGAGGGAGAGTGGGAGTACGCGCAGGAAGGGCTGAGCACGCTCGTGCTCGAGGACGGCCAGTCCGTCGGACTCGTCTACACCCCGGGCACTGACTCGATTCCGCCGCAGGACTGATGCGTCTCGGGCGCGGTGCGGCACTGCGGGCGGCGGTCGTTCTCGCCGCCGGCTTTGTCGCGCTGCGCGTCATCTACCGCGTGATCTTCGGCGGCGCGGGCGGCGGCGGCATCGTGCTCGTCGACGTGCCGACCGTGCGCCTCAGTGGGCCGTTCGAGCATGTCGTGCTGTTCGGCGAGGTCACGACCGGCGGACTGGCGGCGGCCGCGATTAGCGCGCTCCCGTTCGCCGTACTCGTGCTCGCGGTCGGCGTGCTCGCAGCGGTCGTGGACCTGTTCGCGCTGCTCACGCGCGGCGCTGTGCGCGGTCCCGTGCGCACCGTCTCCCGTGCCCTGGTCGTGGCTTGGTCGACGTTCCCCGCTCTCGTGCGCGCCGTCCGGCGGGTCGTGGCCGCACGCGAACTCCGCGGGGAGCGCGGGGCCGCATCGGTGGTCGTTCCGGTGCTGGAGCAGACCGTCGAACGGGCGGTCGGACTGGGCGCCTCGATGGAGGCGCGCGGGTTCGCGTCCACGCGCCGGCTGACTCCCGATTGCGACCGACCGGCGTCGCTTCACGAGGTGTCGCTCGGCTACGGCGATCGCGCGCTGCTTGAGCGGGTGACGATCAATTTCACCCCCGGTACTCTGACCGTCGTCGCGGGACCCACCGGATCCGGCAAGTCGACCCTGCTGGGGGCGCTCAGCGGACTGTTCCAGCACCTCGATGGCGGCGCCCAGGGCGGAGACCTCCGCGTCGGTGGACTCGATCGTCGCCTCGTGCCCCCGCGCGACACCGCCGGTTTCGTCGGCGTGGTGGCCCAGGCCGTGCGCTACTCGTTCGTCGCGCGCACCGTCGCCGAGGAGATCGGCTTCTCCCTCGCGATCCGCGGGGTGGCACCGGCAATCGTCAACGCGCGCGTCGCGGAGATCGCCGATCGTCTGGGCATCGCTCACCTGCGGGACCGCGAGGTCATCGCCTTGTCCGCGGGCGAGGCCACCCTCGTCGCGATCGGCGCGGCGATCGCCGAGCACCCGGTGCTGCTGCTCGTCGATGAACCGCTGGCTGAGCTCGACGAGGCGGCGCGCGAGCGGGTCATCGATGTGCTCGACCGCCTCGCCCATGAGGCAGGGGTGTGCGTCGTCGTGGTCGAGCACGCCCTCGACGGATGGGGCGGTCGCCCGGACCGGTGGCTCGAGCTGCGGGATGCCGGCCTCCGCGAACTCGCGGCACCGCCGGACAGCTCGGAGCCGGAGACACCGCCGGCGCGGCCGGCCCCGTTGGACCGCGTCGTCTCGCGGATCGCGGGCCTCACCGTCCGGCGTGACGACGTCGTTGTCGTCGACGACGCACACGCCGTCGTCGCAGCGGGAGAGCTGGTCGGCGTTCATGGCCCGAACGGTGCGGGCAAGTCCAGTCTCTTGCACGCCTGGGCGCGGCCGACGGAGTCCGGCGTGGTGTTCGTCGATGACCGTGACGTGCGATCGGCTCGGCGGCGCGAGCGTCGCGGCCGTGTCGCCCTCGTCCCGGAAGAGTTCGACGACCTGCTGTTCGCGACGACCGTCGCGGCGGAGTGTCGGCGGTCGGACCGAACCGCGCGCACGAGCGGCACCGCGGAGCGCTTCCTCGGCCTGCTCGCAGCGGCGGGCGAACGTTCCGTCGACCTGCTCGACCGGCACCCGCGCGACCTCTCGGCGGGGGAGCGCCTCTGTCTCGTGATCGCCATCCAACTGGCCGCCCAGCCGCGTGTGCTCCTCGTCGACGAACCGAGTCGGGGGCTGGACGCCTCGGCACGAGCTCTCGTGGGCGGCGCTCTTGAGGAGGTTGCCGCGCGCGGGGCCGCCGTCGTGTTCGCCACCCACGATCGCGCGTTCGCCCGGCGCCATGCCACACGCACGCTCACCATGATGGGCGGGCGTCTCGTCGCGGGGATCGAGGCGACGACATGACCCTGACGACGATGACGACGATGACGACGATGTCGACGGGTGCGGGCGCAGGTCGTGAGCGATGGTCGCGGCTCCTGCTCGTGCTCGCGAGCGCGATCGCCGTCGCCGGGTTCGCCTGGCCGCTCGTCCTGCCCGCCGTCCCAGCGGATGCGCGTGCCGCCGTTCCCATCGTGGCGCTGGCTGTCGTGCCCGCGCTCGTGATTGCCATCGCGCTCCTGCTCGATCGCCAGATGCACTCCGCGACGACCATCGCGCTGCTCGGTGTGCTCACCGCGGTGGGTGCGGCCATCCGGATCGCCGGCACCGGGGTCGGCGGTCTGGAGGCGGTGTTCGTCGTCCTCATCCTCGCCGGCCGAGCCTACGGGGCTCGCTTCGGCTTCCTGCTCGGCATGTTCGTGATCGGGCTGTCCTCCCTGCTGTGGGGCGGGATCGGGCCGTGGACGCCGTTCCAGGTCTTCGCGTGCGGCTGGGTCGCCGCCGGCGCGGGATTGCTGCCCCGCGTCGGTCGACGGGCGGAGATTCCGATGCTCGTCGCCTACGGCATCGTCTCCTCGTACGCCTTCGGGCTCGTCATGAACTTCTGGTTCTGGCCGTTCGCAGTCGGCGGGGGCACGAGCATCTCTTACTCGGCCGATGCGCCGCTCGGGCAGAACCTCGCCGCGTTCGGGCTCTACTCCCTCGTCTCCTCGACGTTGACCTGGGACACCGTCCGCGCCGTGACGACCACCATCGGCCTGCTCGTCGCCGGTCGTGCGGGCCTTGCCGCGCTCCGACGCGCGCGGGTCGGCCGCGCCGCCACCTCAGCAGCTACACGGAGAAGTAGCGCGCCTCGGGGTGGTGGAAGACGAACGCATCCGTCGACTGCTCCGGATGCAGCTGCAGCTCCTCCGACAGCTCCACCCCCATCCGCTCGGGCCTGAGCAACTCGACGATCGTGCGTCGGTCCTCCATGTTCGGGCACGCCGGGTAGCCGATCGAGAAGCGCGCGCCGCGATAGTCGAGCTTGAACATCCCGGCGATGTCCTCCGGGTCCTCGCTCGCGAAACCGAGCTCGGCGCGAATGCGAGCATGCCAGAACTCGGCGAGCGCCTCCGTCAACTGCATCGTCAGACCGTGCAGCTCGAGGTAGTCCCGATACTGGTTCTCCGCGAACATCCGCGCGGTGAAGGCGTCAACGGCCGAGCCCGCGGTGACGAGCTGCATCGGAACCACATCGATCACGCCCGACTCGCGCGAGCGCACGTAGTCAGCCAGACAGAGGTGACCGTCGCGGCGCTGGCGGGGGAAGTGGAAACGTGTCCGTTCGGTGCCGAGCGCGCCGCCCGAGCCTCCGTCGGGCGCGAGCAGTCCCGGCGCGCCGAGCACCCCCGTGGGATCGTCTCCGTGGTGCAGGATCACCATGTCGTTGCCCTCGGAGTAGGCCGGGAAGTAGCCGTACGCGACGGAGGCCTCGAGCATGCCCTCGGCGAGGATGCGGTCGAGCCAGTACCGCAGACGCGGGCGGCCCTCGGTCTCGACGAGTTCCTCGTAGCTTGCGCCATCCTCCGCGCGGCTCGGTTTGAGGCCCCACTGACCCATGAAGGTCGCCCGCTCGTCGAGGAATGCCGCGTAGTCGCCGAGGGCGATTCCCTTGACGATGCGGGTTCCCCAGAAGGGCGGGGTGGGCACGGGATTGTCGGAGGCGACGTCGGAGCGGGCGGGCATGAGCTCCGGCTCGGTGACCTCGACCGTCGTTCGAGCGTGGATGCGCTTCTTGAGCGGCGGGAGCCCCACCGAATCGCGAGCGGCGCCGCGCGCGATCGCCACGAGCGGCTCCATGAGCGCGAGGCCTTCGAACGCGTCGCGCGCGTAGCGCACCTCGCCGTCGAAGATCGACGCCAGGTCGTCTTCGACGAACGTGCGGGTGAGGGCCGCCCCGCCGAGCAGCACCGGCCATCGGGTGCCGAGACCACGAGCCGAGAGCTCTTCGAGGTTCTCCTTCATCACGACGGTCGACTTGACCAGGAGTCCGCTCATACCGATCACGTCGGCGTTGTGCTCCTCGGCGGCGCGGATGAACTCGCTGAGCGGCTGCTTGATGCCGATGTTGATGACGTCATAGCCGTTGTTGGTGAGGATGATGTCGACGAGGTTCTTGCCGATGTCGTGCACGTCCCCGCGCACGGTGCCGATCACGAGGGTGCCCTTGCCGGCCGCATCCGACTTCTCCATGTGCGGCTCGAGCAGTGCAACGGCCGCCTTCATGACCTCGGCGGATTGCAGCACGAACGGCAACTGCATCTCGCCGCTGCCGAATCGCTGGCCTACGACCTGCATGCCCGCGAGCAGGTGGTCGTTGATGATGCCGAGCGCGGTCATGCCGTTCGCGCGCGCCAGGTCGAGGTCGGCCTCGAGTCCCTTCGCATCGCCGTCGATGATGCGTCGTTCGAGCCGCTCGCCGACGGGCAGGGCGGCGAGCTCCGCGGCGCGCTGATCCTTGAGCGCGGCCGAATCCACGCCTGCGAACAGATCGAGCATGGCGGAGAGCGGGTCGTAGGTCACGGCACCGTCGGCGTCGTACTCGCGACGATCCCACACCAGGTCGAGCGCGACCGCGCGTCGGTCCTCGGGCACGGATGCGAGCGGCACGATCTTGGCCGCGTTGATGATCGCCGAGTCGAGCCCGGCTTCGACCGCTTCGTGCAGGAAGACCGAATTGAGCACCGAGCGCGCGGCCGGGTTCAGGCCGAAGGACACGTTGGACACCCCGAGCGTCGTGTGGATGCCGGGGTACTTGGCGGTGATCCGACGGATCGCCTCGATCGTCTCAATCGCATCGCGCCGCGTCTCTTCCTGTCCGGTCGCGATGGGGAACGTGAGCGCGTCGACGATGATGTCGTCGACGCGCATGCCCCAATCCCCGACGAGCGTGTCGACGAGCCTCGAGGCGATGCGCACCTTGTCGTCAGCGGTGCGTGCCTGGCCGTCTTCGTCGATGGTGAGGGCGATCACCGCCGCACCATGTTCTTTGACGAGCGGCATGATGCGGCTGAATCGCGACTCCGGTCCGTCGCCGTCTTCGAAGTTGACCGAGTTCACGACCGGCCGGCCGCCGATGAGTTCCATGGCCGCCTGGAGCACGGGGGGCTCGGTCGAGTCGACCACCAGGGGAAGTGTCGACGCGCTCGCGAGCCGTGAGACGACCTCGCGCATGTCGCTGACGCCGTCCCGACCGACATAGTCCACGCACACGTCGAGAAGATGGGCGCCTTCGCGGATCTGGCCGCGTGCAATGTCGACGCAGTCATCCCAGCGTTCCTCGAGCATCGCCTGGCGGAAGGCGAGCGAGCCGTTCGCGTTGGTGCGCTCGCCGATCGCGAGGTATGAGGCGTCCTGATCGAACGACACGTGCTGGTAGAGGCTCGCGACGCCGTTGTCGACCTCGATCGTGCGGTTGAGCACGCGCGTGCCCGCGATGCGGTCGACGACGGCCTTCAGATGCGCGGGGGTGGTGCCGCAGCAGCCGCCCACGAGACCCAGTCCGAATTCCTTCACGAACTGCTCGTGCGCCGTCGCGAGCTCGTCGGGCGTGAGGGGGTAGCTCGCCCCGTTGGCGCCGAGCACCGGCAGTCCGGCATTGGGCATGCACATCACCGGGATGTGGGCGTGCTTGGAGAGGTGGCGCAGATGCTCGCTCATCTCGGCGGGGCCGGTCGCGCAATTGAGCCCGATCATGTCGATGCCGAGCGGCTCGAGCGTCGTGAGCGCCGCGGCGATCTCGCTGCCCATGAGCATCGTGCCGGTCGTCTCGACCGTGACTTCGACGAAGATCGGCAGCCGGATGCCCGTCTCGAGCATGGCGACCTTGCTGCCGTTGACGGCGGACTTGGTCTGGAGCAGATCCTGGGAGGTCTCGATGAGCAGGGCGTCGGCACCCCCGAGGATGAGTCCGCGTGCCTGCTCGGCGAAGGTCGCCTTGAGGTGGGCGTAGGTCGTGTGCCCGAGGCTCGGGAGCTTCGTGCCGGGACCCATCGAACCGAGCACCCAGCGCATCCGGCCGTCGGCGGCCTCGGCGGTCTCGACGGCACGGCGGGCGATCTCGGCACCGGCGCGCGCGAGCTCCTCGATGCGGTCGTCGATGCCGTAGTCGGCCAGGTTGGACCAGTTCGCACCGAAGGTGTTGGTCTCGACCGCGTCGATCCCGGTCTCGAGGTAGGCGTGGTGAATCGACTCGATGATGTCCGGGCGCGTCACGTTGAGGATCTCGTTGCAGCCTTCGTGCTGCTCGAAGTCGTCGAGCGTGGGTCCGACGTCTTGGATCATCGTGCCCATGGCGCCGTCGGCGATCACGACCCGCTCCGCGAGCGCGGCCATGAGGGCGTCCGATCGCTCAGGTCGGGGAAGGTCCGTTACACCCGCCAAGGACGGGGACAGTGCGCTCGATGCCACCGCAACAGCCTAGCCCTGAGCTGTACGACGACTCGCGGACGCCGCATGGCCCATGACGACGTCGATGATCACACTGCGCGGAGCACGGCGACGACCTTGCCGAGCACCTCGGCGTCGTCACCCATGATGGGCTCGAACGACGAGTTGCGCGGCAGGAGCCACGTGTGGCCGTCGCGCTGCTTGAAGACCTTGACCGTCGCTTCGCCGTCGAGCATTGCCGCGACGATGTCGCCGTTGACGGCGTCATGCTGCTGTCGCACGACGACCCAGTCGCCGTCGCAGATCGCGGCGTCGACCATCGAGTCGCCCACGACCTTGAGCATGAAGAGGTCGCCCTTGCCGACGAGCCGGCGGGGGAGCGGGAAGATCTCGTCGACCTGCTCGTCGGCCGTGATCGGCACGCCCGCGGCGATGCGCCCGACGAGCGGGACGAGCGCGGCGTCGCCCACTGCGGGGGCGCCGATGTCGACGACCGCCTCGGTCTCCAGCTCGGGCAGGTCGATGAGCACCTCCATCGCGCGGGGGCGGTGGGTGTCCCGGCGCAGGTAGCCGCTGAGCTCCAGCTGGTTGAGTTGGTGGGTCACGCTCGAGAGGGAGGACAGGCCGACGGCGTCGCCGATTTCGCGCATGCTCGGCGGGTAGCCGCGTGCCGAGACGGACCGCTGGATGACATCCAGGATCTGCAGTTGCTTGTCGCTGAGGCTCTTGCGCCGACGCGTGGCGGGGCGCTCCGCGTTGCCGGTCGTCGTGTTCTCGTCCATGTCTTCCTTCCGCCGCACCCGTGGGTGACCGTTACTGGGAGCCCACCCTGGCTCCGGGATCAGCCGGCGCGAGTGCGGATGTCGGTGGCTCTGTCGAAACTGTATCCGTGTTCGAGCGCCAGAACAAACACATCTTCGAGTGTGTCGCGACCAATGTCAGTGGCTCCGTCGAAGATGGCCTTGCGCTTCGATCGCGTCGAAGCTATGTTCGGAACGCAGTAACCGAACGTGTGTTCGCTCAGACGGAGCTCTGCGGCATCGCACGATCGAAACACAACCCAGACTTCGTGTCCGGCCCTCCCGGCCGAGGGCCGGACACGAAACCCCGGCTCTACCCCACACCACTCGGCGAAGGAAGAAGGCAGTCATGAGCACGATCGCCATCACCCCGCGTCTGGCCCCGGCGTCGCGCAGCGCGCAGCCCCGCCGCCCGCGTCTGCGCCTGACCCGTCGGGGTCGCGTGGTCTTCACGACCCTCGCCGCACTGCCGCTCGTCGTCGCGGCGCTCGTGTTCTCCCTCAACGGCGGTACGGCGTGGGGCTCGCTCGAGGGCTCGAGCGTCTCCTTCGAGTACGTGACGGTGGAGAGCGGCCAGTCGCTCTGGCAGGTCGCCGAGCAGCTTGCTCCCACCGCTGACCCGCGCGACGTGATCGACGCGATCATGCGACTCAACAGCCTCAGCTCGGCGGATGTGTACGCGGGCCAGGAACTCGCGATTCCCGCCGAGTACGCCCGTTGACCGGCGCTCACGAGCCCCTCGGTGTTTGATGTCGGAGCTCGCGAGCCCCTCGGTGTTTGATTTCGGCGCTCACGAGCACCTTTAGGCTTGACGGGTGACGAGCCTCGACGACCTGCCACTGCGGGACGACCTTCGCGGACTCACGCCCTACGGCGCCCCGCAACTGCACGTTCCCGTGCAGCTCAACGTCAACGAGAACACGCATCCCATTCCGGAGGCGGTCGCGACCGACATCGTCACGGCGCTCGCCGGGGCCGTGCTGGGAGCAAACCGTTACCCCGACCGAGAGTTCACGCACCTACGGGAGGCCCTCGCGCGCTACCTCGGTCATGAACTCACACCGGCGAACATCTGGGCGGCCAACGGCTCGAACGAGGTGCTGCAGCACGTGCTGCAGGCGTTCGGCGGGCCTGGACGCTCCGTGCTGGGCTTCCCGCCGACGTATTCGATGCACTCCATCATTGCCAGCGGCACGGGAACGACGTGGCGCGCGGCAGAGCGCGACGCCGACTACGAACTGAGCGCTGCGACCGTCGTCTCCGCGATCGAACGCGAGCGTCCCGATCTCGTCTTTCTGTGCTCCCCGAACAACCCGACGGGCACGCCCCTGTCGCTTGATGTGATCGAGGCGGCGTACGACGCGACGGACGGAATCCTGCTCGTCGACGAGGCGTACGCCGAGTTCGATCCCGGCCGCACCGCCCTCGACCTGCTCGCCGGCCGGCCCCGCCTGCTCGTGAGTCGCACGATGAGCAAGGCCTTCGCCTTCGCGGGAGTGCGGCTCGGATACCTCGCCGCGGACCCCGCCGTCATCGACGCCATGCGACTCGTTCGTCTCCCGTATCACCTCTCCGCGCTCACTCAGGCTGCCGCCGTGGCGGCGCTCGCTCACGCGGGAGAGATGCTCGCGATGGTCGACGAGATCATCGTGCAGCGCGACCGCATGATCACCGAGCTCGCCGAGCTGGGTTATCTTCCGGCCCGCAGCGCGGCCAACTTCGTGTTGTTCGGCGGGGTCGCCGACCCCCGCGCAACGTTCGAGGCGCTTCTGGCCGAGGGAGTTCTCATCCGCGATGTCGGCATCCCCGGCCACTTGCGTGTGACCGCGGGCACCGCGCACGAGACGACGCTGTTCCTCGAGGCGCTGAAACGCCTCGGCGGTCCGGGCGACTCCACAGCCTCGGTAGGATGACGGCATGACCGCACGCCAGGCGACCGTGCGCCGGGAGACGAGCGAGTCGAGCATCGAGCTGACGATCGACCTCGACGGCACGGGTACCTCATCGATCTCGTCGAGCGTGCCCTTCTACGACCACCTGTTGACGGCGTTCGCGAAGCACTCCCTCGTCGATCTCACGGTGCGTGCGACGGGCGACACCCACATCGACGTGCACCACACCGTCGAGGACATCGGAATCGCGCTCGGTACGGCCATCCGGCAGGCGCTCGGTGATAAGGCGGGCATCTCGCGGTTCGGCGACGCGCTCGTGCCGCTCGACGAGGCGCTCGTCCAGGCCGTGGTCGACGTGTCGGGCCGGCCCTATCTCGTGCACTCCGGCGAGCCCGCCGGTTTCGAACACCACCTCATCGGCGGCCACTTCACGGGCTCCATGGTGCGCCACGTCTTCGAGGCGATCGCCTTCAACGCGGGTCTCACGGTGCACGTCACCGTGCTCGGCGGGCGGGACCCGCACCACATCGCCGAAGCCGAGTTCAAGGCGTTCGCGCGAGCGTTCCGTTTCGCCGTCGCGCGCGACGAGCGCGTCTCCGGCATCCCTTCGACCAAGGGTGCGCTCTGACCTCGTGATCTCTCCCTCTGTGGTTCTGCTCGACTACGGCTCGGGCAACGTGCATTCTGCCGCGAAGGCGCTCGAAGCGGCCGGCGCGCGCGTGACGCTCACCTCGGATGCGCGCGCCGCGGAGAACGCTGACGGCCTCGTCGTTCCTGGCGTGGGTGCGTTCGCGGCCGTGATGGCGGGTCTGGCCAGCGTCAATGGCGCGGCGATCGTCGACAAGCGTTTGAGCGGAGGTCGGCCGGTGCTCGGTATCTGCGTCGGGATGCAGGTGATGTTCGAGCACGGCGTCGAGCGTGGCGTCGACACCGAGGGACTCGGCGAGTGGCCGGGCGTCGTGACCCGGCTCGACGCGCCCGTGCTGCCGCACATGGGGTGGAACACGGTCGAGGCGCCCGAGGATTCGCGGCTGTTCGCCGGGATTCGCACCGAACGCTTCTACTTTGTACACTCCTACGCGGCCCAGAACTGGTCGCTCGAGACGGCACCTCCGTTCCCGAGCCCCGTGTTGACCTGGGCCGAACACGGCACGCGTTTCCTCGCCGCCGTGGAGAACGGTCCCTTGTCGGCCACCCAGTTCCACCCGGAGAAGTCGGGCAGTGCGGGCATCCGACTCCTGACGAACTGGCTGGACACCCTGTGAGCGAATTCAATACGACACCCGCCCTCGTGCTGCTCCCCGCAGTGGATGTCGCCGACGGCAAGGCCGTGCGTCTCACGCAGGGTGAGGCGGGCTCCGAGACCAACTACGGCGACCCGGTGGAGGCCGCGCACGACTGGGCGGACCAGGGTGCCGAGTGGATCCACCTCGTCGACCTCGACGCGGCGTTCGGACGGGGCAACAACCACTCCGTGATCCGCAAGGTGATCAAGTCGACGCCGCGCCGGGTGAACATCGAACTGTCGGGCGGCATTCGCGATGACGCGACCCTCGAGTCGGCCCTGGCCAGCGGCGCCAAGCGCATCAATCTGGGGACGGCCGCGCTCGAGAACCCCGAGTGGGCGGCGCATGTGATCGCCGAGTACGGCGAGGCGATCGCGGTCGGCCTGGATGTGCGCGGCACCACGCTCGCGGCGCGCGGATGGACTCAAGAAGGCGGCGACCTCTGGTCCGTCATGGAGCGTCTCGAGGACGCCGGGTGTGCGCGCTACGTCGTCACCGACGTCACGAAGGACGGCACCCTGAGGGGACCGAACCTCGACTTGCTGCGGGCCGTGATGGAGCGCACCCACCGACCCGTGATCGCGTCGGGCGGGGTGGCCACGCTCGACGACATCGCCGACCTCCGCGAGCTCGTGCCGCACGGCCTCGAGGGCGCGATCGTGGGCAAGGCGCTCTACGCCAAGGCGTTCACCCTGCGCGAAGCGCTCGACGTCGCCTCGCTCTGAGATGGGCGCGACCGACAGCGCGGGGGTGCCCTGGGCGGGTCGGCGTTTCGACCCGAATCCGCGTGCCGATGATGACGGCAGCGCACCCGACGACCTCCTCGACGCGATCCTCAAGTTCCGCTCTGGCGCCGCGGGCCAAGCGGATGTCGTCGACGCGTTGCGCACGGCCCGGCTCCTCGTGCCGCTCGTGGCCGAACTCGGTGAGGCCGGCGCGGGGGAGCACGGCCACCTCGTGGACAAGTCGCAGGAGCTGTCGATCGTGCGTGTGGCGGGCCCGGACGGCCGCGCTGTGCAGCCGGCGTTCCTGTCGGTTGCGGCCATGACCGCGTGGAACCCCGCTGCCCGCCCCGTTCCCGCGGCGGCCCCGCGGGTGGCGCTTGCCGCAGCCGGCGAGGGCACCGATCTGATCGTGCTCGACCCGACGAGCGCGACGGAGTTCGTGGTGCGCAGGCCCGCCGTCTGGGCCCTCGCGCAAGGCGAGGCGTGGCTGCCGAGCCCCGCGGACCCTGCCGTCCACAAAGCGGTGTCCGCTCCCGCGGCGCACGAACCGGCGGTGCGCGCGGTGCATCTCGAACCCGGCGACCCCGACGCCCGTCTCGCGGGCCCGGAGCTCGTCGTGCGACTCGACCTCGCCCCCGGCCTCGGCCGAGTCGAGATCGACGCGCTCCTGCAGCGCCTCCAGGAGGCGTGGTCGGCCGACGACACGATCGCGAGAACGGTCGACTCGATGGCCATCCGCCTCGAGTCGACGGCCTGAGTCAGATCACCGAACCGGTGAACTTCTCGCCGGGGCCCTGACCGGGGGCGTCCGGGATCGTCGACGTCTCGCGGAACGCGAGCTGCAGCGAGCGCAGTCCGTCGCGCAACGGACGCGCGTGGCTGTCGGAGATCTCAGGGGCGGCCGCCGTGATGAGTCCGGCGAGCGCGGTGATGAGTTTGCGCGCTTCATCGAGGTCGATCTCGGTGTGCGCGTCGGGGCCGTCGCCGAGGCCGAGCTTGACGGCCGCGGCGCTCATCAGGTGCACCGAAACGGTGTTGATGAGTTCGACCGCGGGCACCTCGCCGATGTCACGGACTTCGTCGCGGGCGTCGTAGGCATCGGCCATGAGGGCATCCTTCGCGTCGGGGAATGGCGTCTGCTATCCTTGTGCAGGCTTCGGGGTCATCCCGAAGAAACGAAAGTGGAGTCACTCCCACCTGGCAGCCGCCGTCATTCAGGCTACCGGGTTGTTGCACCCCGTCCGATCGTTCGCGGTCGGGCAGCGTCAAGGGTGAGCGGAACGCCGTGAACGGCGGGCCGCGGGATTCTCCTTTCGTGCCGCGCGGCAGTGCTGGTTCAGCGATAGTGCTGGTTCAGCGATTCAGTGCTGGTTCACTGATTCAGTGCCGCGATCCACCCACGCACAGAGGAGACACGCATCAGCGATCCCCGTACCAACGACCGGATTCGGGTTCCCGAGGTCCGTCTCGTCGGCCCCAACGGTGAACAGGTCGGAGTCGTCCGCATCGAGGACGCGCTGCGCCTCGCTCAGGAGGCCGACCTGGATCTGGTCGAGGTTGCTCCCAACTCCAAGCCTCCCGTGGTCAAGATCATGGACTACGGCAAGTACAAGTACGAAGAGGCGCAGAAGGCCAAGGAGGCCCGGCGCAACCAGGCGAACACGATCCTCAAAGAGGTCCGGTTCCGCCTCAAGATCGACAAGCACGACTACGAGACCAAGCGCAAGCGCGCGGAGGGCTTCCTCCAGGCCGGGGACAAGGTCAAAGCCATGATCCTGTTCCGCGGTCGTGAGCAGTCCCGCCCCGAACAGGGCGTGCGTCTGCTCCAGCGCTTCGCGGAAGACGTCGCGGAGTTCGGCTCGGTCGAGTCGACCCCCATGATCGACGGCCGCAACATGGTCATGATCATCGGACCCCACAAGTCCAAGGCGACGGCGAAGGCCGAGGCCGAGGCCCGCAAGCAGGCGAACAAGGCGCCTCGCGACGCGGCAGCAGACGTGGCGGCGGAGGAATCCGCCGCACCGACGGAGAAGGAAACGAACAAGGATGCCTAAGCAGAAGTCGCACTCCGGTGCCAAGAAGCGCTTCAAGGTCACCGGCAGCGGCAAGGTGATGAAGCAGCAGGCGGGGATGCGCCACAACCTCGAGGTCAAGAGCGGCAAGCTCAAGCGTCGCCTCAACCAGGACGAGGTCCTGTCGCCGCAGGACGCCAAGGTCATCAAGAAGCTGCTGGGCAAGTAGCGGGTAGGACGAGAGAGAAATGGCAAGAGTAAAGCGGGCCGTCAACGCCCAGAAGAAGCGTCGCGTCATCCTCGAGCGCGCGTCCGGCTACCGCGGCCAGCGGTCGCGCCTGTACCGCAAGGCGAAGGAGCAGGTCACCCACTCCCTCGTCTACGCGTACCGGGACCGTCGTGCGCGCAAGGGCGACTTCCGTCGCCTGTGGATCCAGCGCATCAACGCCGCCGCGCGTGCGAACGGTCTCACCTACAACCGCTTCATCCAGGGCCTCGGGCTCGCGGGTATCGAGGTGGACCGCCGCATCCTCGCGGACCTCGCGGTGACGGAGCCGGCGACGTTCGCCGCGCTCGTCGAGACGGCCAAGGCCGCCCTCCCGAAGGACACGAGCGCCCCGAAGGTGGCGTGAGCCAACATCCCACGTTCAGCGAGCCGAAAGCTGCGCGTCACGCGGCGGCAATAGGGTGGTCGGCATGATCGACAACCCGCGCTCCCCTCGGGTGCGCGCAGTGGCGAAGCTCGCAAGGAGAGAAGCCCGGTCAGAGACCGGGCTTTTTCTCGTGGAGGGGCCGCAAGCGCTCTCCGAGGCGTTGGCGTTCCGTCCTGAGCTCGTCGTCGACATCTTCACGACTCGGGCCGCGTGGGAGAAGCGCACCGCGCTGGCCGCCGCCGCCGCGCGGGCGGGGGTGACGCCCGAGTTCGTCACCGATGCCGTGCTCGAGGCGATGGCGGACACGGTGACGCCGCAAGGCGTGGTGGCGGTGTGCGAACAGCCGCGCGCCTCGCTCGAGGCGGTGCTCGCATCCGGACCGCGCCTGATGGCGGTGCTCGAGGAGGTGCGCGATCCCGGCAACGCGGGCACCATCATCCGTGCGGCCGACTCCGCGGGAGCGGACGCGGTCGTGCTGAGCGGACGCAGTGTCGACGCCTTCAATCCCAAGGTCGTGCGGGCCACGACCGGTTCGATCTTCCACCTGCCGGTCGTCCGGGCCGACGACCTCACGGACGTGCTCGCGCAGATCAAGAACGCCGGGCTCCAGGTCATCGCGGCCGACATCCGCGGGGGAGATCTGCTGGCCGCGCGGACGGCGGGCGCGCTTGCGGCGCCGACGGCGTGGTTGTTCGGCAATGAGGCGCACGGTCTGTCGGAGGAGCACCACGGCCTCGCGGACTGGGTGATCCAGGTGCCGATCTACGGCCACGCCGAGTCGATGAACCTGGCTACGGCCGCCTCCGTGTGCCTCTACGAGAGTGCATTTGCGCAGCGAAGCTGAGAATCCTGCCTAAAGACACCCGTTTCGGGGTACAAGGCATACCGATCGGTTGACCCCCGTACGTGGGTCATGTTTCGGTGGAAGGATGCAACCGCTCGTTGTGCTCGACCACGTGAACAAGCACTTCGGCGACCACCACGCGCTCCGGGATGTCTCCGTCTCGATCGAACGCGGCGAGGTCGTCGTCGTCATCGGGCCCTCCGGCTCGGGAAAGTCGACGCTGTGCCGCGCCATCAACCGGCTCGAAACGATCGACAGCGGCACGATCGTGATCGACGGCACCCCGCTGCCCGCCGAGGGGTCGGCCCTCGCCCGACTGCGCGCGGACGTCGGCATGGTCTTCCAGTCGTTCAACCTGTTCGCGCACAAGACGGTGCTCCAGAACGTCACTCTCGCGCCCACCCTCGTGCGGCATCGTTCCCGTTCCGAGGCGACCCGACGCGCGATGGAGTTGCTTGATCGCGTCGGCGTGGCCGATCAGGCCGGCAAGCTTCCCGCCCAGCTGTCGGGCGGTCAGCAGCAGCGCGTCGCGATCGCGCGCGCCCTGGCAATGGACCCGAAGGTCATGCTCTTCGACGAGCCGACGTCGGCTCTGGATCCGGAGATGATCGCGGAAGTACTCGACGTCATGGTCGGCCTCGCCGACGAGGGAATGACCATGGTCGTCGTCACTCACGAGATGGGCTTCGCCCGACAGGCGGCCGATCGCGTGCTCTTCATGGCGGATGGCGAGATCGTGGAGGAAGCCGCACCCGACGCCTTCTTCACCGCCCCGAAGAGTTCGAGAGCGAAGGAATTCCTCTCGAAGGTGCTCGCTCACTGACCGGTGAGCGGGACGAGCAAGGAAAGGAAACTCATGCGGCTGACACGAGCATTGACCGTCGCGGCGATCGCGGCGACCGGAGCACTGGGCCTCGTCGCCTGTACGGATTCCGGAGCGTCGACGGCGCCGGAGACGACCCCGGAGGCGACCGTCGAGTTCGAGCCCGGCACGACGATGGCCCGCCTGAACGAGGCCGGCACCATCACGATCGGAACGAAGTTCGACCAACCGCTCTTCGGGCAGGTCGACGCCGACGGTGCGCCGCAGGGCTTCGATGTCGAGATCGCGAAGATCATCGCCGCGAAGCTCGGCATCCCCGAAAGCGGGATCCAATGGGTCGAGACGGTCTCCGCCAACCGCGAGCCGTTCATCCAGTCGGGCGAAGTCGACATCGTCGTCGCCACGTACACGATCAACGACAAGCGCAAGGAGGTCGTCTCGTTCGCGGGCCCGTACTACAACGCCGGGCAAGACATCCTCGTGCTCGCCGGCAACCCGAGCGGCATCGAGGGCCCGGAGGATCTCGCGGGTCAACCGGTCTGCACGGTCGCCGGGTCGACGTCGGAGGCGAACATCGCCGAGTACACCGACCAGATCACCGCGCTCGCCGGCTATGCCGACTGCCTGCCGCTCGTGAGCTCCGGGCAGGTGGTCGCCCTGACGACCGACAACGTGATCCTCGCCGGGCTCGCCGCCAACAGCAACGGTGAGTTCGAGGTCGTCGGCAACCCGTTCACCCAGGAGCCCTACGGCATCGGACTGGCGCTGGCCGACACCGAGTTCCGCATGTTCATCAACGATGTCATCGAGGATGCGATCGCGGACGGCTCGTGGGCGGCCGCGTGGAACGCGACCGCGGGAACCGTGCTCCCGCTCCCGGACCCGCCGACGGTGGATCGCTACTGATCGCCGAGTCCGGCGACGGGCCGCCCGTGGCGGGCGCCCGTCGCCGGACTCGTTCCCGACCCCGAACTGCTTGCGAAGGAACATCAACGTGGATGTGATCCTCGAAAACCTGCCCCGATTCGTCGACGGCCTACTGATGACGCTGCGGCTGCTGGTCGTCTCCGGCGCCGGCGCCTTCGTGCTCGGCGCCCTCGTCGCCGCGATGCGCATTTCCCCCGTCGCCCCGCTCCGCGGGCTCGCCGCGACCCTCACGGAGGTCGTGCGCAACACTCCGCTCACGCTTGTGCTGTTCTTCTGCGCGTTCGTACTGCCCGCGATCGGCGTCCGCCTGGACTTCGTGACGTTCGCGCTGATCGGCCTCACCGTCTACACGACGCCGTTCGTCGCCGAGGCGATCCGCTCGGGGATCAACGGCGTACCGATCGGGCAGGCCGAGGCGGCACGCGCCCTCGGTCTCGGTTTCGCGGGGACGGTCGGTTTCGTGGTGCTCCCGCAAGCCATCCGAATGGTCGTGCCGCCGCTCATCAATGTGCTCATCGCCCTGACGAAGAACACCTCCGTCGCGGCCGGCTTCTCGGTGCTGGAACTCGTCGCGGTCTCCCGGCAGGTGATCCAGCTCAACGGGGACGCCACGATCGCGGTGCTCGTGGCGGTTGCCGTTCTGTACCTGGCGATCACGGTGCCGCTCGGCCGCGTGGCGGCCTCCCTCGAACGACGCGTGGCGGTGCAGCGATGAGCGTGCTGTACGACGTGCCCGGACCCCGCGCCCGCCGGCGCGCACTGATCGTTTCGATCGCGGTGGGCGTGCTGCTTGCGGTCGCGCTCGTCGCGCTCGTCGCCTTCCTCGCGGCACCGCGGATCAACGCCGGCGGGGTGGCTCAACCGGGAATCCTGGACCCGAGCCGCTGGGATGTCGTGCTCGATCGTGCGCTGTGGCGGTCGGTGTGGCGGGGGCTGTCGGCGACTCTGCTCATGGCGACGGTCGCCGCGGTTCTCGCCCTCGTGATCGGGGTGCTGCTGTCGTGGGCCCGCATGGCCGCTTCACCGGCGATCCGCGTTCCGGCCTCGGTGCTCGTCGAGTTCTTCCGGGGCATGCCGGTGCTGCTCATGATGCTGTTCATCCTGCTCGTCTTCGGCAGCGGCGCCTTCTGGGCCGGGGTCGGGGCGCTCGCGGTGTACAACGGCGCGGTCATCGGCGAAGCGTTGCGCGCGGGGATCGTCGGGCTGCCGCGCGGTCAGCGCGAGGCCGGGCTCGCGCTCGGCCTGCAGGTGCGGCAGGTAAGGGCGGTGATCGAGTATCCGCAGGCGTTCCGCCAGATGCTGCCGATCATCATCGCCCAGCTCGTCGTGCTGCTCAAAGACACGTCGCTGGCCTACATCATCGGGTATCAGGAGCTGCTCAACATCGTGCTCCGTCAGGGGCCGACCACCTTCGGCGCGACCTACCTGTTCACGCTGTTCTTCGTCGTGTGGGCGGTCTATCTCACCGTCAACCTGCTGCTCTCGTGGGTTGCCCGTCTTGTCGCGCGGCACACGTCGGCGAGTGCCGGGTCGCGGCGGCGGGCGGCACGAACGGCGCGGGTGCTCGCTCAGCTCGGTGGTGCGGGAGTCCGCGGAGCGCAGCGCGATGCCGCGGAAACGAGGCCTCCGGCCGAGCACTAGACTCGACATTCGTGCCAGACCCCACCGCGATCACCGATTCCGCCCTCGCCGCGGCGCGCGACGCCGCCGTCGCCGCGTTCGCAGCGGCGGCCACGGTTGCCGAACTTCGTGCGGCGCGGACGGCCCATCTCGGCGAGTCCTCGCCGATCGCTCGGGCCAGTGCTGCCCTCGGCGGGCTCCCGCCCGAGGAGCGCGCCGCCGCAGGCAAGCTCGTCGGCTCGACGCGCGCCCAGGTGACCGAGGCGTTCACGGCACGCGAGTCCGCGCTCGAGGCCGCCGAAGAGGCCGCTCGCCTCGCTGCGGAGGCCGTCGACGTGACGGCCGTGCCGCTGCGCTGGCGGGCGGGCGCGCGCCATCCGCTCAGCCTGCTCATGGAGCACATGGCCGACGTGTTCGTCGGCATGGGGTGGGAGGTGGCCGAGGGCCCCGAACTCGAGAGCGAGTGGTTCAACTTCGACGCGCTCAACATGGACGCCGATCATCCGGCGCGCAGTGAGCAGGACACGTTCTTCATCGACCCGATCGACCGCCATCTGGTGCTGCGCACGCAGACGAGCCCGGTTCAGGTGCGGTCGCTCCTGGAGCGCTCGCTGCCCGTCTACGTGGTCTCGCCCGGAAAGGTGTTCCGCAAGGACGAGCTCGACGCGACCCACACGCCTGTCTTCCACCAGATCGAGGGCATCGCCATCGACCGCGGACTGACGATGGGTCACTTGCGCGGCACGCTCGAACACCTCGCGCGGGCGATGTTCGGCGAGGAGGCGCGCATCCGGTTGCGCCCGAACTACTTCCCCTTCACGGAGCCGAGCGCCGAGATGGACGTGTGGCAACCGAACGCGAAGGGCGGCGCACGCTGGGTCGAGTGGGGCGGCTGCGGCATGGTCAACCCGAACGTTCTGCGCGCGGCCGGGATCGACCCGGACGAATATCAGGGTTTCGCGTTCGGTATGGGAATCGAGCGCACGCTCCAGTTCCGCAACGATATGAACGACATGCGCGACATGGTCGAGGGTGACGTGCGGTTCTCTCAGCAGTTCGGGATGGTGGTCTGATGCGCGTTCCGCTGTCGTGGTTGCGCGAGGTCGTCGACGTTCCCGCCGACGCCTCGCCGGATGACGTCCACGCCGCGCTCGTGCGCGTGGGCCTGGAAGAGGAGGACGTCCACGCGTTCGACCTGACCGGTCCGATCGTGGTCGGCACGGTGCTCTCCGCGGAGGCCGAGCCGCAGTCGAACGGCAAGACCATCAACTGGTGCCAGGTGGATGTCGGCGAGGCCGAGCCTCGCGGCATCGTCTGTGGCGCGCACAACTTCGGCCCCGGAGACAAGGTCGTCGTGGCCCTTCCGGGCGCCGTGCTGCCGGGACCGTTCCCGATCGCGGCTCGCAAGACCTACGGCCACGTCTCGGATGGCATGATCGCGTCTGCCCGCGAACTCGGACTCGGTGACGAGCATTCCGGCATCCTGCGTCTGGCCGATCTCGGCCTCGACCCCGAACCGGGCGTCGACGCGATCGCCCTCCTCGGCCTTGACGATGCGGCCGTCGAGGTCAACGTCACGCCGGACCGCGGCTATGCACTGTCGATCCGAGGCGTGGGGCGCGAGTACGCGAACTCGACGGGGGCAGCATTCCGTGACCCGATGCTCGAGGCGACTCTCGTCGCTGCGGCCGCCGAGCGTCGCCGAGCGACCGGCTATTCGGTGACGATCGCCGACGACGCGCCCGTACGCGGGCGGGTCGGATGCACCGTCTTCTCGACTGCGATCGTCCGCAGCGTCGACCCGCAGGCGACTACTCCGCACTGGATGGTCTCGCGCCTGCTGCTCGCGGGGATGCGGCCGGTCTCGCTCATCGTCGACATCTCCAACTACGTCATGCTCGAGCTCGGTCAGCCGTCGCACGCCTACGACCTGGCCACCGTCTCGGGGGGCATCCTCGTGCGCCGTGCGCGGCCGGGTGAGACGCTCACGACTCTCGACGGCAAGGTTCGCACCCTCGATGCGGAGGATCTCGTCGTCGCGGACGAGTCCGTCGCGATCGGTCTCGCCGGGGTCATGGGCGGGCTCGACACCGAGATCACGTCGGCGACGACCGACGTGCTCGTCGAGGCGGCCATCTGGGACCCCGTGACGGTCTCGCGCACGGTGCGTCGCCATCGCCTGTCGAGCGAAGCCGCCAAGCGGTACGAGCGCGGCGTCGACCCCGCGGCGTCCGCCGCGGCAGTCGCGCGCGTCGCCCAACTCATCGCCCAACTCGCCGGCGGCACCGTGGCCGCGGAAGGCTCCTACTATGACGCGTCGGTGGCACCGGCGGCGATCGACTTGCCCGAGGCGTTCCCGCGCTCGATCACCGGGGTCGCGTACTCGGCGACGGAGGTCACCTCCGCACTGACCGCCATCGGCGCGGTCGTCACCGGCACCGACTCGGGCTGGAGCGTCACCCCGCCGACGTGGCGTCCCGACCTCACCGACCGCTGGGGTCTCGTGGAGGAGATCGCCCGGATCGTCGGCTACGACCGGGTGGCCTCCGAGCTGCCGGTCGCTCCGCCCGGTCGAGGTCTCAGCCGGGAGCAGAAGGCGCGGCGCACGGCGGCGACGGCGCTCGCCGCGGGCGGACTCACCGAAGTGCTGGTCTACCCGTTCGTCTCTCAGCAGTCCAACGACCTCTTCGGCAGCGCCGAGCCCGGCGGTGTTCCGGCGATGCGGATCGCCAACCCGATCGACCCGGACGCCGCCTGGTTGCGCACGTCGCTGCTGCCGGGTCTCGTGCAGACGGCACGCCGCAACCTGTCGCGTGGCCTCACGGATCTCGCGATCTTCGAGATCGGTACCGTCGTGCGTCCCGAGGCGGGCGTCGCCTACGGCAGCGAGCGGCTGCCCGGGGGCGGCGAGGTGCCCGACGCGGCCACCCTCTCCGAGCTGCTGGCGAGCATCCCGCCTCAGCCGTGGCATGTGGGTGCTCTGTTCGTCGGGGATGCGGTGCGCAAGCAACCGGGTCAGGCGCCGGTGCCGCATGGAATCGCCGACGCCCTCGCGGTGGTCCGTCAGCTCGCCACGACACTGGCGGTGCCGATCGACGTCGTCACGGGCAGTCATCAGGCCCTGCACCCCGGACGCACCGCGCAACTGCGCGTGGGGGACCGGGTGGTGGGCGTGGCCGGCGAGCTCCTGCCCGCCCTCGCCGCCGAGCTGGACCTGCCGCGCGTCGTCGCCGTGGTCGAGCTCGACCTGGACGCGCTCGTGGAACTGGCGGCCGTCTCGGTGTCGGCCAGCCCGATCGCCACCTTCCCCGCCGCGACACAGGACGTGTCGCTTGTCGTCAGCGAATCGGTGCGCGCCGGGGAACTCGAAGCGCTCATCGTCGAAGGCGCCGGCGACCTGCTCGAGCATGTCGCGCTCGTCGACGACTATCGGGGGCCGGGAATCCCGGAAGGCTCGAAGTCGCTGACGTTCGCCCTGCGTTTCCGCGCGTCGGATCGCACGCTGACCGCCGCCGAGGCCACGGAGGCCAAGAACGCCGCGGTCGCGCTGGCCGCGCGCGCGGTCGGCGCCGCGATCCGCGAGTAGCCCTCGAACGACGACGGCTCCCCGCCCGCAGGCGAGGAGCCGTCGTCGTCGTTGCGCGAGCTACTTGCGGCCGCCGCCGAGCAGACCGCCGAGCAGGCCACCGACGATGTCCTGACCCTGGGGGCTCGAGAGGAGGCCGCCGAGGATCGATCCGAGGTCGCCGCCGGTCGCGGGCGCCTCGGCCTTGGGCTCTTCCTTCTTCTGACCCGAGAGCTGGTTGGCGAGGAAGGCGAGCACGATGGGCGCGATGATCGGGAGGATCCGCTGCACGATCGCGCCGAAGTCGACGCCTTCCTTCTCGTCGGCCTTGGCCGCGACCGCCTTGACGACCTGGTCGGTGTTGCCGCCGAACACGTTCTTGACGATCTTCTTGCCGTCTTCCTCGTCGATGTCGTCGACCTTCGTCGACTTGCCGGCGTGCTGGTCGAGGGCTTTCTCGAGGGACTGCGCGCCGCCGGCCTGCGCGTTGGCGGCCATGCCGCCCACGATGGCGGGCACTGCGACCTCCACGGCCGTGCGGGCGACGCTCGGGTCGACCCCGAGCTTCTTGGCGATGTCGTCGATGGGGATGAGGTTGATGAGGCCGTCGAGGTCGGACATTGTGCTACTCCCTGGTCGGAGGGAACCCCGGACGGGGCACCTGTGGTGACCAGGGTAGCGATTCGACCGCGGGCGTGGGGGAGGAGTACGCTCGCACACGTGACCGGTCACCGCCACCTCGACGCCCGCCGTACGCGGCGCGTCGTCGTGCTGCGCCGACGCGGATCCGACGAGCGACGCCGGGCGACGTCCTGAGGCGTGCACCCTTCGGGGTGCCGCGTGGGCGTCGCCGCTCCGAGCGATCGTGCTCGTCCCCTCCTCGTCCTGTCCTCGTCCGCCGGGGACCCGTCCTTCACTAAGGTTGACCAATGACTTACTCCGTCGCCGTCGCGGGTGCGAGCGGCTACGCGGGCGGTGAGGCGTTGCGGATTCTCGCCGCGCATCCCGAGTTCACGGTGACGACCGTGACCGCCCATCAGAACGCGGGCCAGCAGCTCATCGACGTGCATCCGCACCTCCGGTCGCTGGCCCACTTGACCCTGCAGCCCACCGACGCGCAGACGCTCGCGGGCCACGACGTGGTGATCCTCGCTCTTCCGCACGGTGCGTCGGGCGAGATCACCGCTCAGCTTCCGGAGTCGACGCTCGTGCTCGATTGCGGTGCCGATCATCGTCTGGGTGATCCGCAGGCGTGGGCCCGCTTCTATGGCGGTGACTACGCGGGCGCGTGGGACTACGGCATGCCGGAGCTGCTGCATGCGGATGGCACGAGCCAGCGCACGGTGCTCGCGACGTCCCGCCGGATCGCGGTGCCCGGCTGCAATGTGACCGCGGTCACTCTTGCGCTCGCGCCCGGAGTCCGTGCAGGGCTCATCGAGCCGGTCGACCTGGTCGCCGTTCTCGCCGTCGGCCCGTCGGGCGCGGGACGCACATTGCGTGCTGATCTGCTCGCGAGCGAACTGATGGGTTCCGCGTCGGCCTACGCAGTCGGCGGCGTGCATCGGCACATCCCCGAAATCCAGCAGAACCTGTCCATCGCGGGCGCCGCCGAGGTCAGCATCTCGTTCACTCCCGTGCTCGTGCCCATGGCCCGCGGCATCCTCGCGACGTCGACCGCGCGTCTCGTGCCGGGCGTCACCGCCGCCGAGGTGCGCGAGGCCTGGGAGAACGCCTACGCGGGGGAGCCGTTCGTTCAGGTGCTGCCCGAGGGGCGGTTCCCGCGCGTGGCCGACACGGTCGGTGCGAACACGTGCCTCATCGGGCTCGCGGTCGACGAGGCGGCTGGCCGGGTCGTCGTCGTCAGTGCGCTCGACAACCTTGTCAAGGGAACCGCCGGTGCGGCGATCCAGTCGGCGAACCTCGCGCTCGGCCTCGCCGAGACCACGGGATTGACGGTCGACGGAGTGGCACCGTGAGCGTCACCGCCGCCCGCGGCTTCGAGGCCGCGGGGGTCGCCGCCGGGCTGAAGTCGAGCGGGGGACTGGATCTCGCACTGGTCGTGAACCGCGGCCCGAGCCACGCGGCCGCCGCCGTGTTCACGAGCAATCGGGCCAAGGCGAATCCGATCCTGTGGTCGCAGCAGGTCATCGCCGACGGCACGGTCGAGGCGATCGTGCTGAACTCCGGCGGCGCCAACTGCTTCACCGGCGCCGAAGGGTTTCAGACGACCCATGCGACCGCGGAGGCGGTGGCGGAGGCTCTGTCGATCGGGGCCGGCGATGTGCTCGTGTGTTCGACGGGGCTGATCGGTCAGCAACTGCCGCGCGAGGCGTTGCTGACCGGGGTTGCGGCGGCTGCCCAGGCACTCGGAGACCACGGGGACGATGCGGCACGGGCGATCATGACGACCGATTCGCGTCCCAAGACGAGCGTGCGCCGCGGCGACGGGTACACGATCGGCGGCATGGCCAAGGGAGCGGGCATGCTCGCGCCGGGACTGGCGACGATGCTCGTGGTCATCACGACGGATGCCGACGTGCCAGCCGCCGAACTGGATCACGCCCTGCGCGCGGCGACCCGGGTGAGCTTCGACCGACTCGACTCCGACGGCTGCATGTCGACCAACGACCAGGTCTCGCTTCTGGCCAGTGGCGCCTCCGGTGTCCGGCCCGACGCGGACGAGTTCCGCGCCGTGCTCACCGCGGTGTGCGTGGACCTCGCAGAGCAGCTTCAGGGGGATGCCGAGGGCGCCAGCCACGACATCCGCATCGAAGTGCGCGGCGCAGTCACCGAGGACGACGCCGTTCAGGTGGGTCGTTCGATCGCGCGCAACAACCTGTTCAAGGCCGCAGTCTTCGGCAACGACCCCAACTGGGGTCGCGTGCTCGCGGCGATCGGCACGACGGATGCGCAGTTCGACCCGTACGCCGTCGATGTGTCGATGAACGGCGTGCGCGTGTGCCATGCGGGTGCCCCCGATCGGCCTCGCGAGGAGGTCGACTTGAGCCCGCGCGCCGTGCACGTGCTCGTCGAGCTGCACGCGGGCCAGGCGGCGGCCACGATCCTCACCAATGACCTCACGCACGACTACGTGCACGAGAACAGCGCGTACTCGAGCTGATGGTCAGCCAGGATCAAGCCGCCGCGAAGGCCGCCGTGCTCATCGAGTCGCTGCCGTGGCTGAAGCGTTTTCATGACGAGATCATCGTCGTCAAGTTCGGCGGCAACGCGATGATCGACGACGACCTCAAGCGGTCGTTCGCCGAAGACATGGTCTACCTGCGCTACGTGGGTCTGCGTCCCGTCGTCGTGCACGGAGGGGGACCGCAGATCACCGCCGAGTTGACGCGACGGGGAATCCCGAGCGAGTTCCGCGGCGGATACCGCGTGACGACCGAGGAGTCGATCGGGGTCGTGCGTCAGGTTCTCGCCGAGCAGGTGGGCGGGGAGCTCGTGTCGCTCATCAACGAGCACGGTCATCTCGCCGAAGGCATTTCGGGGGATCAGTACGGACTGTTCACGGGCGTGCGCCGCGGAACCGTCATCGACGGCGAGGTCGTCGACCTCGGACTCGTGGGCGACGTCACCCGGGTCGACCCCGAGGCCGTGCGACTCGAGCTCGCCGCCGGTCGCATCCCTGTCGTCTCGACGGTCGCGATCGAGGAGGCCACCGGCGGGCTGCTGAACGTCAACGCGGACTCGGCCGCCGCATCGCTCGCGATTGCGCTCGGCGCCGCCAAACTCGTCGTCCTCACCGATGTCGCAGGCCTGTACAGCGACTGGCCCAACCGCGACTCGCTCGTGTCCGTGATCACGACCCACGACCTCGCGGACCTCCTGCCGACCCTGGAGTCGGGAATGATCCCCAAGATGGCCGCGTGCCTGGATGCGGTCTCCGGCGGGGTGCCGAAGGCCGCGATCATCGACGGCCGGCAAGCCCACTCGATCCTGCTCGAAGTGTTCACGACGCAGGGCATCGGAACGGAGGTGGTGCCGTCGTGACCGGCACGCAGCAGACGACGTGGCAGGACCAGTACGCCGCGCGCATGATGAAGTCGGCGGCGGTGCCCTACGCCGAGCTCGTCCGCGGCGAAGGATGCGCCGTGTGGGGGTCCGACGGCACTCGCTACCTCGACTTCCTCGCGGGCATCGCCGTCAACGCGCTCGGTCACGCCCACCCCGCGTTCGTCGACGCGGTGTCCCGGCAGGCGGCCACCCTCGCGCACGTCTCCAACTACTTCGCGACCCCGCCCCAGCTCGCGCTCGCGGAGCGTCTGCTGCGGATCTCGGGTGCCGACCGCGTCTACTTCGGCAACTCGGGCGCCGAGGCGATCGAGGCGGCGATCAAGCTCGCCCGGCGCACCGGTCGCCCTCGCATCCTCGCGCTGGAGGCGTCGTTCCACGGTCGCACGATGGGCTCGCTGTCCCTCACGGGCAAGCCTGCCCTTCGCGCGCCGTTCGAACCGTTGCTGCCGGGAGTCGAACACGTTCCGGCGACCATCGACGCTCTCGAAGCCGCGCTCGGTCCCGATGTTGCCGCACTCGTCGTCGAGCCCATCCAGGGTGAGGCGGGCGTGATCGACCTGCCGCCGGGCTATCTCGAGGCCGCGCGGCGACTGACCCGTGAGCACGGTGCCCTGCTGATCCTGGATGAGATTCAGACCGGCGCGGGGCGCACCGGCACCTGGTTCGCCTTCCAGCAGCACGACATCCTGCCCGATGCGGTCGCCTTCGCGAAGGGCGTCGGGGGCGGCTTCCCGATCGGCGGCCTGCTCGCCTTCGGGGAGGCGGCGGAACTGTTCACCGCGGGCCAGCACGGCAGCACGTTCGGCGGCAACCCGCTCGCGACGGCGACGGCCGATGCGGTGCTCGCCGAGATCGAGCGCGCCGGTCTGCTCGACAATGCGGCGCGCCGGGGCGCGCAGCTGCGCGACGCGCTCAGCGCCATGCCGGGGGTTGCCGAGGTCCGGGGTCGCGGGTTGCTCATCGGCGTCGGCCTCGACGGCCCCCATGCGACGGCAGTGTTCCGTACCGCGCTCGATCACGGGCTCATCGTCAATGCTCCCAACGACGCGACCATCCGACTCGCCCCTCCGCTCATCGTCGGCGACGCCGAGATCGACGAGTTCCTGACCCTCTTCCCTCGTGCCCTGGAGGCCGCCTCATGACCCGACACTTCCTTCGTGACGACGACATCAGTCCCGAGGAGCAGGCCGAGATCCTCGACCTCGCCGAGCTCGTCAAGGCCGACCGCTGGGGGCGCACGCCGCTCGCCGGCCCGCAGACCGTCGCGGTGATCTTCGACAAGTCGTCGACTCGCACGCGCGTGTCGTTCGCCGTCGGCATCGCCGACCTCGGAGGCCAACCGCTCATCATCTCCACCGCGAACAGCCAGTTGGGCGGCAAGGAGAGTCCGTCCGACACGGCGCGAGTTCTCGAACGGCAGGTCGCCGCGATCGTCTGGCGCACCTACGGGCAGGCAGGCCTCGTCGAGATGGCCGCCGGAACGACGGTGCCGGTGATCAACGCGCTCAGCGATGAATTCCACCCGTGCCAGTTGCTCGCCGACCTGCTGACGATCCGCGAGCACAAGGGGCGGCTGGCCGGGCTGACCGTCGCGTTCCTCGGCGACGGTGCCGACAACATGGTGCACTCGTACCTGCTCGCTGGCGCAACCGCGGGCATGCACGTGCGCGTCGCGTGTCCCGCGGAGTACCAGCCCGACGAGCGCGTCGTCGCGGATGCGGATGCCATCGCGGTGCGCACGGGAGGCTCGGTCGCGATCTACACCGATCCGCACGAGGCCGTTGCGGGCGCGGACGTCGTCGTCACCGACACGTGGGTGTCGATGGGCAAGGAGGAGGAGAAGGCGGCGCGCGTTGCCGCGCTGAGCGCCTACCGCGTCGACACCGAACTCATGGCGCTCGCGCGTGAGGACGCGATCTTCTTGCACTGCCTGCCCGCCGACCGCGGCTATGAGGTCACCTCCGAGGTCATCGACGGACCGCAGAGTGTCATCTGGGACGAGGCCGAGAACCGCCTGCACGCCCAGAAGGCTCTGCTCGTGTGGTTGCTGGAGCGCGCAGGCGCTGCGGCTTCCTAGACTGGACCGCGATGGCGACGACACCTTCAGGCACGACCGGCGAGGGCGCACTGTGGGGTGCCCGCTTTGCGAGCGGGCCGTCCGCCGAGCTTGCGGCCCTCAGCCGGTCCACCCAGTTCGACTGGATGCTGGCCCCGTATGACCTCGCCGGCTCGCACGCGCACGCCCGAGCCCTCGGGGCCGCTGGGTACCTGACCGCCGACGACGAGGCCGCGATGCACGCGGGGCTCGACGAGTTGGCCCGCCGCCTGGAATCGGGCGAACTCGTGGCGCGTCCGCACGACGAAGACGTGCATGGCGCGCTCGAGGCGGCGCTCATCGAGGTGGTCGGGCCCGAGCTCGGCGGCCGTCTGCGTGCCGGCCGCAGCCGCAACGACCAGATCGCCACGCTCATCCGGCTCTATCTGCTCGATCACGCCGGGCTCATCCAGGCGCGCGTCGTCGACCTGATCGACGCGATCGCCGCGCAGTCCGAACGGGCGGGGGAGGCGATCATGCCCGGCCGCACGCACCTGCAGCACGCCCAACCCGTGCTTCTCGCCCACCACCTGCTCGCCCACGCGTGGCCGCTGGTGCGCACCCTTGAGCGGCTTCGGGACTGGCGCGTGCGGGCGTCCGTGTCGCCGTACGGTGCGGGCGCGCTCGCCGGCTCGTCGCTCGGCCTGGATCCGGCGCTCGTCGCGGCAGAGCTGGGACTCGCCGGCCCCGCCGAGAACTCCATGGATGCGACGTCGAGCCGCGACGTCGTCGCCGAGTTCGCGTTCATCCTGGCGCAGCTCGGAGTCGACCTGTCGCGCTTCGCGGAAGACATCATCGTGTGGAACACGCGCGAGTTCGGTTTTGTGCGCCTCGACGACGCGTACTCCACGGGCTCGTCGATCATGCCTCAGAAGAAGAACCCCGACATCGCTGAGCTCGCGCGCGGCAAGGCGGGTCGCCTCATCGGCAACCTCAGCGGACTGCTGGCCACCCTCAAGGGCCTTCCGCTCGCCTACAACCGCGATCTGCAGGAAGACAAAGAGCCCGTCTTCGACTCGGTCGCCACCGTCGAGGTCGTGCTGCCCGCGTTCACCGGCATGGTCGCGACCCTCCACTTCGACACGGAGCGGATGGCCGAGCTTGCGCCCGCAGGCTTCTCGCTCGCCACCGATGTCGCCGACTGGCTGGTGCGCGAGGGCGTTCCGTTCCGGGAGGCCCACGAGATCAGCGGATCGCTCGTGCGGTTCTGCGAGGAGCACGGATTGGAGCTCGACGAGCCCACCGACGCGCAGTACGCGACGATCTCGCCCCGATTGACCCCGGCGGTGCGCGAGGTGCTCACTATCGAGGGTTCCGTCGCGAGCCGGTCGGGAGCGGGCGGCACCGCGCCGGCGCGTGTTGCCGAGCAGCGGGCACACCTGGCGGCGCGGGTGCGCGCCCTGACGACGAGGAACTGACATGACCGACAAGAAGCCCGACGATCCCGGATTCTGGCGTCGCCCCATGAGCCGGCGCGGTCAGGTGATCATTTTCACCGTCGCCGGCGTGCTCGTGGTCGGCGCGATCATATACGCGCTCGTCGCCGGAATCCGGCTGTTCTAGGCCGTCCGACCGAAGCGAGCCGCACTGATCGCCCTGGATGACGTGCTCGCGGCGCCCTCGATCGAGGTCGCGCCGCGCTTGCTCGGTGCGCACCTGACCGTGCGCGGCGTCACCGTACGGCTCACCGAGGTCGAGGCGTACCTCGGTGAGCGTGACCCCGGGTCGCACGCATACCGAGGACGCACGCGACGCAATGCGGTCATGTTCGGGCCGCCCGGCCACCTCTACGCGTACTTCACCTACGGCATGCACGTGTGCGCGAACGTCGTGTGCTCACCCTCGGGAACCGCGTCGGCGGTGCTGCTGCGCGCGGGCGAGATCGTCGACGGAATCGACGTCGCGCGGGAGCGCCGCACGACCAGTCGATCGGATGCGGACCTCGCCCGCGGCCCGGCACGCCTGTGCGTCGCGCTCGGCATCGCCCTCACGGATGACGGCGCACCGCTGACGGGGGATGCGCATCCCGAGCTGAGGCTCGAACTCGGCACCCCGGTCCCGTCGTGGCAGCAGGGTCCGCGCACGGGCGTCTCCGGCCTAGGCGGGACGGCGGACTACCCGTGGCGGTTCTGGATCCCGGGCGATCCGACCGTCTCGCCGTACAAGGCGGCGGCGACGAAGGGGCAACGATGACCGGCGAGTTCACCGCCGTCGAGGCGCGCATCGACGCGTGGGCCCATCGCGTGCTCGATGGTGCGCCCGAACACGGGTGGCGCGCACGCTTCGTCGAGCTCGTCGTCTTCGTGCTCAAGCAGGCGTGGGCGTGCGTCTTCGGTGCAGCCTTCTTGGCGGTGCTCGTCGCGACGAAGCTCTGGTACCCCGACGACGCGGTGCTGGCGCGCAACGACTTCCTCGTGCTCGCCGCGATCGCGATCCAAGTGCTCATGCTCGTGCTGCGGCTCGAGACGCTCCGCGAAGCGGGCGTCATCGTCATCTTCCACGCCGTCGGCACCGTCATGGAGCTGTTCAAGACGTCCGTCGGATCCTGGGTCTATGAGGGAGACGGCTTCCTGCAGCTCGGCGGGGTGCCCCTCTACAGCGGGTTCATGTACGCGGCGATCGGCTCGTACATGGTTCGCGTCTACCGGTTGTTCGATCTGCGTTTCGACCGGTACCCGAGGCGCTGGATCACGGTCGTGCTCGCGGCGGCCATCTACGCCAACTTCTTCCTGCACCACTATCTGTGGGACGTGCGCCTGGCGCTCTTCGTCGCGTCGGCTCTTGTCTTCGGCTTCTGCACCATGCATGTGCGCATTTTCCGAGCCCGCATCCAACTGCCGATCCTCGTCGCATTCCTGCTCGTGGCGACCTTCATCTGGTTCGCCGAGAACATCGGAACGTGGGCGGATGCCTGGCGCTACCCGAACCAGGAGGACGGCTGGGAGGTGGTTTCGCTCGCCAAGCTCGGCTCCTGGTTCCTGCTCATGATCATCTCGGTCGTGCTGGTCACGTTCCTCTACCCGCCGCGCGAGCCCGACGACTCGGCCGACACCGTACTGGTGCGCCGGAGATGAGGGCGCTGCAGCTGCGGGCTACCAGCCCACGCCGGTCGCGGCGACGGCGCCGCTGGCCCAGATGAGACTCGCGAGCGTGCCGATGATGAAGCGCTCGCGGGCTTCGCTCGTCTCCAGTTCCGAGAACCGGCCGAGGCCTTTGATGGCGACGATGACCGCGATCGCGACCGCCTGCCCCGCGAGCACCGCCCCGATGAGGGCGATGCGCTCGAGGTAGCCGATCGTCGCGCCGCCGCGGAGCACTTCGCGCGTGCGCGGCTTCGGCTGCGTGGGGTCGGTGACGAGGATGCCGCCGTGGGTTCCCAGTTCGACGCTTCCCTGCGTCGCCAGCCGGAGCACGAGCGCGACGGCCGGACTTCCTCCGATCGTGCCGAGCGCAGCGAAGGCGACCGCGAGGATCACGGGGGACCACGTGGGGGCGCCGGCCGCGGGCACGAGGGCGGCCACGAGGATGCCGGCGAGGATGACGACGGCGCCCGCGAGGACGAGCCAGACCCGGCGGCCGCGCGCGGCGAGGGCGAGAACGCTGGCCAGGAGTGCCGCTGAGGCGAGCACGATGGCGAGGATCTCGTGCAGGCCGAGGAGACCGTCCGGGTTCATGTCGCCTCCCTTACTGATTCCGCTCGCTCGGCTCGTTCAGCCGTGTCAGCAGCCTAGTGAGGGCCTCTGTCGCCGCCCGGTCCTGGCGCAGGCCGGCGGCGATGGCGCGGTCGCTCGCCGCTTGGGGTGAGATGCCGAGCGTCGTCGCGGCCTCGGCCTGGGTCGCTCCGCGGTCGAGCAGGTCGTGGAGCTCCCAGCCTTCGTCGGTGCGCCGGGCGCGCACGAGCAGCAGCAGGTCGACGAGGGCGTCGGCATCCGCGGCATCGACGCTGACGGGTTCGGTTTCGACGCCGACGCGCGTCGCCTTGCGCTTGGCGCGTTCGACGGCGCGGCGCGCGGCGATGAACGCCGGTCCGGTCGACTCACGGATGCCGGCGCCGAGGTGGGCGGCACCGATCCCGAGGCCGACGCTCCAGTCTCCGGCGCGCGCGAGTTCGAGCACGATCGCCAGTGCGGATGCGGCTTCGGGCACGGCGAGCTGGAGTTCGTCGCCTGCGGTGCGCTCGGGCGGGAGGGGGAGCGCGGGGGAGTGCGCAGCGATGAGGCCGGTGATGGTGGCGGCGACGGCGTCGTCGCGACTGCGGCTGTCCACCTGATCGGCGGTGACGACGAACATCGTGTCTCCTCAAGTCGGCAGGCCTGATCCCGACACATCAAGCCTAGAGGCCTGATTAACTCAAATCAAGCCCATAAGCTTGATCCTGGCCGTGGCGGCCGCGCGCTACGGTGGATGCCGTGCCAGAGACCACCGCGCCCGCCCTCGACTCGTCGTTTGACACCGTATGGGATGAGATCGTCTGGCGCGGCTATGTGCACGTCTCCACCGACCCGGAGGCATTGCGCGAGCTGCTCGCGGGCGACCCGATCACCTACTACTGCGGATTCGACCCCACGGCTCCCAGCCTGCACCTCGGCAACCTCGTGCAGCTCATCCTCATGCGCCGGCTGCAGCTGGCCGGTCATCGACCGCTGGCCCTCGTCGGGGGATCGACCGGGCTCATCGGCGATCCGCGCCCCACGGCCGAACGCACTCTCAATGACGCGTCGGTTGTCGCGGAATGGGTCGGTTACCTGCAGGCACAAGTCTCGCGATTCCTCAGTTTCGACGGCGACAACGCCGCGGTGCTCGTCAACAACCTCGACTGGACGGCCCCGCTGTCGGCGATCGACTTCCTGCGCGATGTCGGAAAGCACTTCCGCGTCGGCACGATGCTCAAGAAGGATGCGGTCTCCGCGCGTCTCAACAGCGAAGCCGGCATCAGTTACACGGAGTTCAGCTACCAGATCTTGCAGGGCATGGACTTCGGGCAGCTCTACCGAGCCCATGGCTGCGTGCTTCAGACCGGCGGTAGTGATCAGTGGGGCAACCTGACGAGCGGCATCGACTACATCCACCGCGTCGAAGGCGTCTCGGTGCATGCGATCGGCACGCCGCTCATCACCAACTCCGATGGCACCAAGTTCGGAAAGTCCGAAGGCACCGCCGTCTGGCTCGACGCGGGGATGACGAGCCCGTACGCGTTCTACCAGTTCTGGCTCAACACCGAGGACGCCGACGTGATCGACCGGCTGAAGATCTTCACGTTCCTCGCGCGTGACGAGATCGCACGCCTTGCCGACCTGGTCGCGAGCGAGCCGTTCCGCCGCGAGGCACAGCGCCGGCTCGCGTGGGAGGTGACGGCACTGGTGCACGGGGCCGACGCCGCGGCGAACGTGATCGCCGCATCCGAGGCGCTCTTCGGGCAGGGCGATCTGGCGGCATTGCCCCCGGAGGTGCTCGAGGCGGCGCTGCGGGAGCTCCCCAACACGACGACCGCTCCGAACACCCCGGTCGTTCAGTTGCTTGCCGACACCGGGCTCACCGCGTCCGTCAGCGAGGGGCGGCGCGCGATCGCTCAGGGGGGCGTCTACGTCAACAACGTGCGCATCGACGACGACGGGGCCCTTCTCGACGAAGCAGACCTCATCGCCGGCATGGCCGTGCTGCGCCGCGGAAAGAAGACGCTCGCCGGGGTGTTCGTGGTCTAGCGATGCCGTTCTGCTCGCGGCGGTTCGCGTCGTCGTGCGCCGCAGGATGAGGCGGCGAGCAGCGCGACACGCCCGGGATATGCCGTGATTTGCTCGCCCCTGGGCCGCCACGTAAAGTAGTCCCTCGTCACCCCAAAGGTGCGGGAGAGCCGAAGAGCTCCCCGGCCTCAAGCGGGACACACTCCATCCCCAAGCAAGACGGTCTCCTTGTGAGAACGAACTTCCAGGTCTAGGATGGAAAACCCACTCGGATAGAGAACGCCGAAGATTGACTCTGCGGCGTGTCAGGTTGACTGAGACTCTCCGGGTGGTAAGTTAGGACAGTTGCCCTCAGACGGAGCCGAAAGGCCGAGTAGGAGGAGCGCCCGATCCTTGAGAACTCAACAGCGTGCACAATGTCAAATGCCAAAAACCTCGTGCACTGACGATGGACTTCGGTCCGGAGTGAGTGCAGAGATTCCTTTGGATTGATAACGAATGTCAGACATTCGTCATTAGTCAGATCAACTCGCACGTCTTCGTCCATTCCGACGGAGCGTGCACACGGTTTGTCGGTCTTCGGACCGGCGCCAAGCCTTAATGGAGAGTTTGATCCTGGCTCAGGATGAACGCTGGCGGCGTGCTTAACACATGCAAGTCGAACGATGAAAGCGGGAGCTTGCTCCTGCTGGATTAGTGGCGAACGGGTGAGTAACACGTGAGTAACCTGCCCTTGACTCTGGG
>VFQP010000218.1_pt1 | contig 146203 bp, 133 predicted proteins | sample 3512351 | NCBI WGS metagenome assembly VFQP01 (sample SAMN10412372, study PRJNA504923) | tailings metagenome | isolation source: Relicate 1 Philex TSF1 revegetated site | place: Philippines: Tuba, Benguet | collected 2017-08-29 | reverse complement strand
GAGTTGGGCAGTTTAGAGAATTTTAAAGTCACTTTTCAATAATGCCCATCCCTCAATTATTATTCAGCTTTTTGATTTTGGTTGGCAGAGTCAATCGCATATTGCTTTTCGGCTTCTGCATCACGAGCAGCGGCTTGAGGTGCATGCTCTTGGGCATACTTCTCATAATTGAGCTCTTTTTCGGCTACTGTTGTGGTTACAGGCTCCAACACCGCTTCGGCATTTTTCTCTACTGTAAATTTAACCGCATCTACTGCTGCTTGAGTACGGAGGTAATACATACCTGTTTTGAGTCCTTTTTTCCAAGCATAGAAGTGCATCGAGGTCAATTTGCCAAAATTGGCATTTTCCATAAAGATATTTAACGACTGAGACTGACAGATATAAGCTCCGCGGTCTGCTGCCATATCCACGATGGTTTTTTGCTTAATTTCCCATGCTGTTTTATAAAGGTCTTTGAGGTGTTGTGGAATCTCGGCGATTTTCTGTACTGAGCCATTGTGAGCCATAAGTTTGTTTTTCATAGCATCATTCCAAAGGCCTTCTTTTACTAGGTCTTTTAACAAGTATTTGTTGACCACCACAAACTCTCCTGACAGTACGCGACGAACGTATAGATTGGAAGTAAATGGTTCAAAGCACTCGTTGTTGCCAAGTATTTGGCTGGTCGATGCCGTGGGCATTGGTGCTAATAATAGAGAGTTACGCACGCCGTATTTTACAACATCCTTACGAAGTTGCTCCCAATTCCAATTGCTGCTCTTAGGAGTGATGTTCCACATGTCAAATTGGAAAATTCCCTGTGAAATCGGTGAGCCTTTCCACGTTTCATAAGGACCGTATTGTTTGGCCAATTCCATGGAAGCACTCATGGCTCCATGATAAATAGTTTCATGAATGTCTTCATTGAGGCGGCGCGCTTCTTCTGACTCAAAAGGCATCCGCATCATCAAAAAGGCATCTGCCAACCCTTGAATACCAATTCCAATAGGGCGGTGGCGTTTGTTGCTACGCTCTGCTTCTACTACCGGATAATAGTTAAGGTCAATGATTTTGTTGAGGTTGCGCGTTACGACTTTCGTAATTTCAAACAGCTTTTGATGGTTGAAATGCAAGAATCCATCGGCGCCTTGCTCTACAAACTTGGGCAATGAAATAGAGGCCAAGTTACACACAGCCACCTCATCTGGAGAGGTATATTCCATGATTTCGGTGCACAAGTTGGAAGACTTGATGGTGCCTAGATTTTTTTGGTTTGACTTGCGATTGGCGTGGTCTTTATAGAGCATGTAAGGGGTACCTGTCTCAATTTGGGACTCCATAATCGCAAACCACAAATCTTGCGCTTTGATAGTTTTGCGGGCTTTGCCTTCGCGCTCATATTTTTCATAAAGCTGCTCAAACTCTTCGCCGTAAGTGTCTGGCAAACCAGGACATTCATGAGGGCAAAAAAGCGACCAAGTGTCGTTTTTCTCAACACGCTTCATAAACAAGTCTGGAATCCACATCGCATAAAACAAATCGCGAGCGCGGAGTTCTTCTTTACCGTGGTTTTTCTTTAAATCCAAAAAATCGTGAATATCGGCGTGCCAAGGCTCAAGATAAATCGCAAAAGAGCCTTTACGCTTACCACCTCCTTGGTCTACGTATCGAGCTGTATCATTGAATACGCGCAGCATGGGCACAATACCATTAGAGTTGCCATTGGTACCTTTGATATAGCTTCCAGTAGCGCGGATATTGTGGATGCTCAAGCCGATACCTCCAGCTGATTGTGAAATAAGTGCACACTGCTTAAGGGTATCATAAATACCTTCGATACTGTCTTCCTTCATGGTAAGTAAGAAGCAGCTCGACATTTGAGGCTTAGGGGTTCCGGCATTGAAAAGCGTAGGAGTAGCATGAGTAAACCAGCGCTCTGAAAGGAGATTATAAGTCTCAATGACCGCGTCAATATCGTCTAAGTGAATACCTACAGCTACACGCATAAGCATATGCTGAGGCCGTTCGGCAATTTTTCCGTTTATTTTTAAAAGATAAGACTTCTCTAGGGTTTTGTATCCAAAATAGTCGTATCCATAATCTCGGTCGTAAATGATGGTTGAATCAAGGAGAGCTGCATGTTTGCGAATCACATCGTGCGCTTGCTTTGAAATAAGGGCGGCATTTTCTCCAGTTTTAGGATCTGTGTACGTATAAAGAAGCTTCATCGTCGCTGAAAATGACTTCAGCGTATTTTTGTGCAAATTAGAGATAGCAATTCTGGCTGCTAAGATAGCATAGTCGGGATGCTTAGTCGTCATAGATGCGGCTGTTTCGGCGGCTAATACATCCAATTCGGCAGTGGTGACACCATCATAAATACCGGCTACTACTTTTTTGGCTACCTCAATAGGCTGAACGTAAGCCGCTTCCAAACCATAGCACAACTTTTCGATGCGGGAAGTAATCTTATCAAATTTGACCGATTCGCGGCGGCCATCGCGTTTTATTACGTACATACAACAAAATGTTTATGGGGTGATCAATCTATCTTTTAGGGTAAAGCAATATCAAACACAATAATCTTTAAAGACACTGTTAAAGCGTTTAGCAGTGCCGTACAGTCTACAAAATTAAGAACCTTTCTGGGCTCTTTCCAAGTCAATGCGAGTCGTTGATTGAGACGAAATTTGAAAAGTCTTATCAACGTATAATGTTAAGAAATCGTTAACGGATTTGTCCTTAGTGTTTTACACTAACCGACCACAGTTTAAGGTTCGTTGAAAATTTATAAGAAAAATTTTCAATGGTATTTCCTCAAACTCTTCAAAGCGAGCGTAGAAATTAGAATAATGCAATTGTTTACAATTGTAAACAAAGATTTTGGACTCGCAAAATTTTTTTGTGGCTTTTTTCTAATTATTTATCAAGCGGTAAGTTTATTCATCATACAATAAAATTATACCTCCATAATGGAAAAATTTCACCTTTTAGAAATAATTTTTTTTCGAAAGGAAGCTCTATAAAACCTTGTGTATCAGCGAGATTTGCAAAATCTCCCGAGCCATGACCAGTAATAGGTTTAGCCATGAGGGTAGCGTCGTTTTGGAATATTTTTACTTGCAAAAAGTATGTTAATTGAGATGAATAGGAATAATCTTCGGCCAAAGCGACATATATATTATCCAATGCAGGTAAGCCAAGACATTGACGTAGCCAAGGGATAAAATAACGGCGTGCGCACAAAAAAGATGACACAGGATTGCCAGGTAGAGCAAATACAGTTTTGGTATCTTTTGTTCCAAACCAAAAAGGTTTACCAGGCTGTTGGCTCACTTTATGAAAATATTTTTTGACTCCTTCGGCTTCAAGAGCTTTAGGTATAAAGTCTTTTTTCCCTTGTGATACTCCGCCACACAATATTAATACATCGTATTGAAGGAGCGCTTGCCCAATGGTCGCTTGGGTTTGGGTGAGATTGTCGGGAATATGAATAAAATCAGCCTCAATCTGATAAAATTTGAGAAGGTCGGCGATACAATATACATTTGAACTTCTGATTTGATGAGGCAATGGTTCTTGCCAAACAGGTACTAGCTCATCGCCTGAAGTGATGATTACGACCGAGGGCAGTTTTTTCACAGTTACCTCAGAAGCTCCTACACTTGCCGCAATAGCAATCTCTGGAGGGCCTAAAAGAGTGTTGGTACAAACGATTGGTTTGCCTACTACTCTATCTTCTCCTTTATAATGTACATTTTGACCTTTTTTGAGACTGGTAGTGAGATACGCAATCTTGTCTCTCATATCAAGATCTTCGTATTTAACTACTGTATCAGTATTGATCGGTAATATACTTCCTGTCATCACTTCTATACAAGCATCAGGGTCTGAAAGGGTGTGCTGGGCTTCACCCGCGGTTTGAGTGCTTTCAATTCGAAAATCACGTTGGCCGTTTTCGTAGCTTTCCCACCGAATAGCAATTCCGTCCATGGTGACACGGTCGAAAGGAGGGAAATCACGATCTGCGATAAGGTCTTGGGCTAAAACTCGGCGGTGTGCTTTTTCGAATGGGATAGATTCGTTTCCGAAATCTATGGTATTTGCTAGAATGATGTTGGTAGCCTCAATAACAGACGTTAGTTTCATCGAATCAATGTGGGGGGCATGATGGTTAAACAACTTAAAAACGGGAAAAAAGTAGTGTTGTACTTTTAGTCTCTTTCATGAATAGGAGCCAAACGTAACCGAAGGGCAGAACCTGCTCTATCCGAAAAGACCGCTCTGATTTCGGCAACGATAGAAAGGGCAATTTCTTCGGGCGATACTGCGCCTATGTCCAGACCTACTGGAGCGTGGATACGTGCCATGTCGGTGTTGGCGAGGTCGATACCTTCTTGGGCTAGCTCATTAAAGATTTTCTCAGACCGCACTCTCGGTCCTAGCATACCGATGTAGGAGGCTCTTGTGTTGAGCACTTTAGGTAGGTTGTATTTGTCGGTTTTATAATCATGCGACATTAAAATAATCGCTGTGTGGTTGTCAACCAAGATAGAATCAAAGTCGGCAGGTGGTACAAGTGCATCGGCAGTAGCAAAGAGTTTTTGCATTACTTTTTGAGGATTGGCTACTACCGTAGCTCGCCATCCGATTTCTTTAACTAGACGCGCCAAAGGAAGCACATCGTATTGATGTCCCATCAATACCAAATGCACTTCGGGAGGGAGGATTTCGATAAACAACTCAATAGCTACTCCATCCTCTAATATGAAAGATTTGGGGCCAGATTTGCCTTTTTGGAGCTGCTCCTGAATGGCCTCTTCTATTTCAGACTGTATTTTGCCAAAAACATTCAGGCTCTGTGCGTCAGTATAGCGCACTACCTGCCCTGCTCCTAAACCCTCCCAGCTTTCTTCTAGTCGCATAATAGTGAGCAAAACATGGGTCTGCCGGCGCTCGTTCATACAACTTTTGAGAATTTCGACAGGGTTGTTGGAGTCGCCTATTTTGAGGGGCGTAAGCAACACATCAATCACCCCATTACAGCCTAGTCCCACGCCGATTTGGTATTGGTCATCTTGGGTAGTATCGTAAGTCACCAAGGTTGCTTCCGCTTTGGCCATTGCGAGGCGAGCTCGCTTTAGGGTATCCCCTTCAAGGCAACCACCGCTAATTCCGCCCACCCATACACCATCGTCGGTGATGAGCATACGAGCACCAGTGCGTCGATAAGAAGAACCTTCTACCCTAACTACTGTGGCAAGGGCGGCCTTGTTTTTGGTAGGATCAATGTGATTATAGGCGTTGATGATAGCCTTAATTTCTTTCATCTTGGTTGAGAAAATGTATTTTGAAAAAGGGAATTAATCGCTCTATATAACGCTTCAAAGCAAAAATAGGTTTTTCCGAGGGCTATCCAAATGATGAGTATTAGTAATCTCAAATTCGTTAGCGATATTTGTGCTTTAAGTTTTTATTTTTTTCTAACAAACATGAAATCAATCGTAGTGTATTGCGGCTCCAATGCGGGCAAACGTCCTGAGTACCTTCAGATGGCAAAAGAAGTAGGAATGGCTTTGGCCCAAAGAGGTATCAATTTAGTATATGGAGGAGGAAATCTCGGCCTGATGCGGGCCGTGGCTGATGGTACACTTGCCGCAGGAGCACAGGTGACAGGTATTATTCCCAATTTTTTGGCCGAACTTGAAGTAGCTCACCAAACCCTCACCGAGCTGCATTTTGTGGATACCATGCACGAGCGCAAAGCCAAGATGGTTTCTCTTTCGGACGGTGTTATCAATTTGCCTGGAGGATATGGTACGCTCGACGAAATGTTTGAAATTTTGGCTTGGGCGCAGCTAAAAATTTTTCACGGCCCCGTAGGTGTTCTTAATTATAAGGGTTTTTATAACCATTTATTGGCCCATATAAACGTGATGGTAGAAGAAGGCTTCTTAAAACCCGAAAACCGAGATTTGCTCATTGTCGCTGACAATATCGAAGAACTGCTTGATAAAATGCAGGCTTTTGCTCGTCAAGAAAGTAAGTTGGAGTTAAAAAACATACAGCAAGGGTAGGGCTAGAAATAGCCTTTCGCTGAACCTTTTTTTTATATTACAAAAAGCCAAGAAAATGTCAAAAATCCTTCAAGAGGTATTGGTTGGAATTGAAGCTGTTACTGTCAAAGGGAGCCTCACCACCGAAATCAAAAATATTGAATTTGACTCGCGTAAAGTCACTGCCGGAAGCTTGTTTGTAGCTCAAAAAGGTACGCAAGTAGATGGTCATCAGTTCGTTCCAAAGGTGATTGAAATGGGAGCGGTGGCGATTTTGTGCGAAAATCTTCCTGAGGACTTGGCCGAAGAAGTCACTTATATACAAGTAGCTGATACGGCGCGGGCAATGGGTAAAATGGCGAGCAATTTTTATGATAATCCTTCCTCGAAACTAAAGCTGGTAGGGGTGACGGGAACCAACGGAAAGACTTCTTCTGTGACGCTTCTCTTTAAGCTATTTCGCCAACTTGGGTATCATGTAGGGCTACTTTCCACGGTTCAAAATCAGATAGATGAGGAGGTTATTCCTTCGACCCATACTACGCCTGATTCGGTCAAAATCAATGAATTGTTGGCGGAGATGCTTAGGAGAGGTTGTACGTATTGTTTTATGGAAGTAAGCTCTCATGCAGTGGTGCAGGAGCGTATTGCAGGATTGACATTTGCGGGAGGTATTTTTACCAATATTACCCACGACCACCTCGATTTTCACAAGACTTTTGATAATTATATCAAAGCCAAAAAAGGATTTTTTGATCAATTGCCAAAACACGCTTTTGCATTGGTCAATATCGACGACCGCAGGGGGGGGGTGATGGTTCAAAATACCGTCGCCTGTAAAGAAACATACTCACTTCAGACGATTGCGAGTTTTAAAGGGAAGCTCTTAGCAGATAGCCTTTTTGGCCTTCAAATGGAAATAGATGGTAAAGAGGTATGGTTCAAACTGATTGGCAAGTTCAATGCTTACAATTTGCTGGGAGTCTATGGCGCTGCCTTATTATTAGGAGAAGACCCCGAGCAAGTGTTATTATCGCTTTCGGCGATTACACCGCCTCCGGGGCGATTTGAGCAGGTAATGAGTGCCAACGAAATCGTGGGTATTGTGGATTATGCCCACACACCCGATGCGCTACAAAACGTACTTGAGACAATCAATGACATCAGGGAAGGAGATCAGCAGGTGATTACGGTGGTAGGCTGCGGAGGCAATCGCGATGCTACCAAACGTCCCGAAATGGCACGCATTGCTTGTGAATTGAGCAGCAAGGTGATTTTGACCTCCGACAATCCTCGTAATGAAGACCCACTGTTGATTTTAGAACAAATGCAAGCGGGGGTTTCGCCGATTGATTTCAAAAAGACCAAAACCATTGAAGACCGACGTGAAGCTATCAGATATGCGGTGTCATTGGCGCAGCCGCATGATATTATCTTAGTAGCAGGTAAAGGCCACGAAACGTATCAAGAAATTAAAGGTGTAAAACATCATTTTGATGACCGGGAAGAATTAAGAGCAGCGTTTGAAAATAGTTGATTGAGAGGGATGCTATCAGGATTTCTGATAAAAAATTAAAAGTGTCAATAAAATTGAAAAATTATAAAACTATTTTTCTGGTCGCAAACTATTTTTCTCCCTTTGTCGTTTAGTATGTTATAAGTTTATTCGCGAAAAGCTCTGGCTCTCCCAAGTCAGGGCTTTTTTATTTTAGGGCTTGGCGCCGAAGGTCAAGTATGTCGGTTTCTTCAATCAAATTAGCATAACATCCCTAGAGAACTTAAATTTGTGCTTTCGCTGAAGATTTCGAAAGCTCACCAATGACTCACCTACCACTTGCTGATTTAGCTACACGCCTCAAAGGCGAACTGTACTACGACACTACCATGCGAACGCTTTACGCTACTGATGCGTCGGCTTATCGCGAAATGCCACAAGCAGTGGCGATTCCCAAAGATTCAGAAGATATAAAAACCCTCATTGCTTTTGCTCGTGAGCATCGCACTTCCCTGATTCCCCGTACGGCTGGTACGTCGTTGGCAGGGCAGGTTGTGGGCAACGGAATCGTCGTAGATGTATCTCGTACCTTTACTAAAATATTAGAAATCAACCCCGAAGAGCGCTGGGTACGCGTGCAGCCGGGCGTAATCCGTGATGAATTGAATATGGCACTTAAGCCGTATGGACTGTATTTTGGCCCCGAAACCTCCACCGCCAATCGTGCGATGATTGGCGGAATGGTCGGCAATAATTCCTGTGGTTCTAATTCGGTCGTGTATGGCTCTACTCGCGAACATTTGCTAGAGGTAAAAGCTATTCTAGCTGATGGGAGTGAGGCGGTATTTAAATCTACATCTCTTCAAAAAAATACTCTTCCCAAAGAAGGATTAGAGGGGGCGATTTATGCAAAAACCTTTGACATTCTTTCAAATCCTGAAAATCAGGAGGAGATTCGTAAAAACTTTCCTAAAAAGTCAATTGAACGACGAAACACGGGCTATGCACTCGATATGTTGTTAGATTGCGAGCCTTTTACAGACGGCGGGCCTGATTTCAACATGTGCCGTTTAATAGCGGGTTCGGAAGGTACTCTTTGTTTTTTGACCGAAATCAAACTCAATATTATCCCTCCGCCGCCCAAAGCACAGGGATTAGTGTGTGTTCACTTCAATAGTATCGACGATGCGCTTCATGCGACGATTGTAGCCCTAAAATACAAACCACAGGCGGTAGAGTTGATTGATAATTATATCTTGGAATGTGCCGCCGAAAATGCCGAACAGCGTAAAAACGCCTTTTTTGTGCAGAAAAAGATAGATGGTTCGTACCCTATTATATTGGTAGTGGATGTATCTCAAGATACCAAAGAGGAAGTAGAAAAAGTAGCAGCTGCTTTGATTGAAGATTTAAAAGCACAGGATATGGGCTTCCATTATCCATTGCTTCATGCCGAAGATACCAAAAAAATATGGACGCTTCGTAAGGCGGGCTTAGGACTACTGGGCAATCTGCCAGGTGATGAAAAAGCGGTAGCGGTGATTGAAGATACTGCCGTGGATGTGCACGACCAACCCGCTTTTATCCGTGATTTTAATCAGATTTTGACCAAAAATGGAATGTCGGCGGTGCATTATGCCCACGCTGGGTCGGGAGAGATACACCTACGACCTATCATCAATCTTAAGACCTCAGAAGGACACAAGCAGTTTAGGATGATTGCGGAAGAGATTGCGGATTTAGTAAAAAAATACGACGGCTCTTTGTCAGGAGAGCACGGAGACGGGCGTTTGAGAGGCGAATTTATTCCCAAAATGGTGGGCCCTAAAAACTATGCTTTGTTTAAAGAAATCAAACAAACCTGGGACCCTTACAATATCTTTAATCCTAATAAAATCGTAGAAACGCCTCCGATGGATACATTTCTGCGCTACGAAGCCAAGCAGAAAACACCCGAATTTAAGACCTATTTTCGGTACCCTGACCAAAATGTGCTTCAACATGCCGAGCAATGTAATGGCTCTGGTGACTGCCGAAAAACACACTTGAGCGGAGGGACGATGTGTCCGAGCTTTATGGCAACGCGCAACGAGAAAGATACCACGCGCGCCAGAGCCAACGTATTGAGGGAGTTTTTGACTCGTTCCGACAAAGCCAATCGCTTTGACCACAAGGAAATCAAAGAAGTATATGACTTGTGTTTGGCTTGTAAAGGATGTAAAGGCGAATGTCCTTCGAATGTGGATGTGGCCAAACTCAAAATGGAATTTTTACAGCAATATTACGATACCAATGGTGTGCCATTGCGATCGTGGCTAGTAGGCAATTTCTCAAAAATGACAGGAATCGCTAGCTACATTCCTTGGGCTTATAATCTTATTTTTAAAAATGCCCCTTTGCGTCGCATTGCCAACCAAGTGGTAGGTTTTCATCCCGACCGTACCATGCCTTTGTTGCATAATACTACATTGCGTGCTTGGGCAAAAGCCAGAAATGCTACTGTTCAAAATCCTAAGTCTAAAGTTTATTTTTTCTGTGATGAATTTACGAATTATAATGACGTCGAAATCGGGAAAAAAGCGATTTTATTGTTAGAAAAATTGGGCTATGAAGTCATCATCCCTGAACATGCCCCAAGTGCAAGGCCGCAGTTATCAAAAGGATTGTTGAAAGATGCTAAGAAAATTGCAGAGCAAAATGTGAACATGCTTAAGGATTTGATAACAACCCAGACTCCTTTGGTGGGTATTGAGCCTTCGGCGATTTTGACCTTTCGCGACGAATATCCCGACTTAGTGAGTGAAGAGCTTGTAGTCGCGGCCAAAGAGCTAGCGCAAAATGCCTTGCAATTTGACGAATTTATTGCCCGCGAAATCGACAATAAACGCATCACAAGTGCACAGTTTACAGCTCAAAGCAAAAAAATCAAATTGCATGGGCATTGTCAACAAAAGGCTATCGCATCACTAGTATCCACGAAAAAAATGCTCTCCTTGCCCAAAAACTATGAAGTACAGCTTATCCCTAGTGGCTGCTGTGGTATGGCGGGGAGTTTTGGGTATGAGAAAGAACATTATGATATCTCCATGAAAATTGGTGAATTAGTCTTGTTTCCGACAGTACGCAGTCAGTCAGAAGAGGTAATCATTGCAGCGCCGGGTACCAGCTGCCGTCATCAGATTCATGACGGAACAGGCAGAAAAGCACTACATCCAGTAGAGATTTTGTGGGAGGCATTGGCTTAAAAAAAAACGTCGGGGAGGTTTAAGACCTCCCCGACGTTCAATGTTTTGAATAAAAACAAAAAAAGGCAAACCGAGAATCTCACCGCTACGACCACCTACCCTTGCTTCGGTCAAGACCTGGGGGATTCAGCAGGAGCTGGTAGTTCCGATTTGCCGGTGCAAAATTATGAAATTGTAAATTGATAAGCAATATCTTTATCATTATTAGTTGAGGGGTGTTGAGTAAATAGCTGATAAATAGGTGTTAATATTTGAAAATAAACTCAAAATTTAGTAATTAAAACATGAAACCATGGCTTGAAGCGGCGCGTTTGCGCACATTACCTTTGGCATTATCGAGTATATTGATGGGCTGCTTTTTGGCAGCAGCCCATGGGAAGTTCAGTTGGATTATTGCGATTTTATCAATAACAACCACGATTCTTTTGCAGGTTTTATCCAATTTCGCCAATGACTATGGAGATGCTGTCAATGGCAAAGATACCGAAGCACGTCAAGGGCCTAAGCGTGCAGTACAATCGGGTGCTATTACCCCCGCAGCGATGAAAAAGGCCGTGATTTTGTTTTCATTACTTTCGTTGGTAAGCGGAATAGGGCTCCTGTATGAAGCGCTAAAAGATGCTACTTGGCATACATTTGTGGCTTTTTTGGGATTAGGAATTTTGGCTATTATTGCTGCCATTACTTATACCGCTGGAAAGCGTCCTTATGGATATGTGGGGTTGGGTGATTTATCGGTTCTGATTTTTTTTGGTTGGGTAGGAGTATTGGGCGTTTATTATCTTCATACACAACACCTAGATTGGACGTTGCTTTTGCCTGCTACTAGCTGCGGCTTGTTTGCGGTAGGTGTATTAAATATCAATAATATCCGCGATATAGAATCAGATACATTGACAGGTAAGCGTTCGGTGCCTGTGCGTATCGGAAGAGAAAAAGCCGTAATATACCATTGGAGTTTATTGGGCATAGGTATGCTTTGTAGCGTGCTTTATTTAGCCTTTCAGTCAGCTAGTCTTGTGCAGTGGCTTTTTGTGTTGAGTTTTCCTTTGTTTATTCGTAACGGATGGGCAGTTAGTCATCTTACCAATCCTCGAGAACTTGACCCTTATCTCAAACAAATGGCTCTTTCTACTTTGTTATTTGTGCTGCTTTTTGGAATAGGGTATTGGGCCGGATGATATGCCTTTTAATATAAAATAATTTTACATCTAAGTTGGCAAGCCGTTTAAAATTAGGTAGTTTTGGCCTCCCAATCCCATATTCATTTAACTCTCCTCAAGAATTGCTATGAAGCAAAGGTCAATTTTTTTATTTGTTTTTGTTATCCTACTTGGGCTTTCCTCATGGTCTGTTGCCCAAAAAACTGCCGCTGAATATTTTGAAGAAGGTGTAAATAAGAGTAAGGCAGGAGATTTTGTATCCGCCCTTCAGGCATTTAATATGGCTATTACAATGAGCCCCGACAACGCCCCGAGTTATTATAACCGTGCAATGGCCAAAGCCAATTTGAAAGATAATCGTGGCGCTATTTTGGATTTTGATCGCTCAATAGAACTTAATCCTAAGTATTCGGATGCATATTTGTACAGAGGAATCAGCAAAGCGAAACAAGATGATTTTCGGTCAGCAATTCAAGATTTTTCGCGTGCCATAGAGCTTAACCCTGATGATGCTCAAGGGCATTATCAACGAGGTATTAACCGTGCTAGGGTAGAAAACTATAGAGGAGCATTGCAAGACCTCAACCGTACGGTCGAATTAGAACCCAACAACGCTGGGGCATTGTATGCTCGTGGTAATGTCAAACTAAAATTAGAAGATTATCCTAGTGCTTCGGCTGATTTTGGAAGAGTCATAGATCTCACCCCCAAAAGTCCACTTGCTTATTCGGGAAGAGGATACGCCAAACTGAAGTTGAATGATTTTGTAGCAGCAGTGGCTGACTATTCAAAAGCACTCGAATTGAAACCCGAAGATTCGGAAGCATTCTATAATCGGGGATTTGCGCGTAGCAAACTGGATAAATTTGAAGAAGCAATTGGAGATTTTGATCAAGCGATTCGGATTGATCCCCAAAACTATCAGGCTTATTATGGAAGAGGTTTTTGTAAGAGTAAACTCGGAGTCCAAAAAGAAGCGATTGCTGATTTGACTAAGGCCGTAGAAGTAAACAATACTACTGCTCAGGAAGGTAAAATCGTATATGCTGGCAAAATCAATCGTAGTGTATTGGATCAGTTGAGAGAAGTGGTTCAGGAAAAGGGTAAAATCATTGAATTGTCAAACGAGCGCTCGGAAGCATTTTTTGCACGTGGTGTGGGTAAAAACAAACAGGGAGATGGTAAAGGTGCCATTATAGATTTGAACAAAGCAATTGAATACAATCCTACTTATTTTGAAGCATATTTCACCCGTGGGATGGTTAAATCTGCTCTAGGTGATCAGCGTGGAGCGATTCAAGATTGTACGAGTGCTATCAAACTAAACCCTAAGCATGCCGAAGCATATTATGTGAGAGGACTTATCAAGCATAGCTTAGGTGACGAAAACGGCGGATGCTTGGATTTGTCAAAAGCTGGTGAATTAGGGTATACTCAAGCCTATAAAGTGATTAGCGATTATTGTAACTAAGCGCAACGAAAATAGTAACAAAAAAGCCCCAAGACGCGTGTCTTGGGGCTTTTTTGTTACTATGGCTAAGTTTATTCAAATCTTAAGTGTTTGACGGACTCGCCCGAATTTGCTAATTCTACCAAAGAATCGATACCTATTTGAAGGTGCTTTTCTACAAACTGAGCCGTCACTTTTTTGTCGCTTTCTTCTGTTTTGACTCCCTCAGGTACGAGAGGGTTATCTGATACCAACAAAAGCGCACCATGCGGAATTTGATTGACAAAACCTACCGTAAATATGGTGGCTGTTTCCATATCGATAGCCATGGTTCTGATTTCTTGTAAATATGCCTTAAACGTTTCGTCATGTTCCCAAATCCGGCGATTGGTAGTATAAACTGTACCCGTCCAATAGTCGAGTTGGTGTTGTTTAATCATAGACGAAACAGCTCTCTGCAATCGGAAAGAAGGTAAAGCAGGGATTTCGGGACGCATGTAGTCGTTGCTAGTACCTTCGCCCCGAATCGCCGCAATCGGCAAAACCAAATCGCCAATTTGAGTCTTTTTGAGACCGCCACATTTTCCCAAAAATAAAACGGCTTTTGGCGAAACCGCCGATAGCAAATCCATCACCGTAGCGGCCATAGCACTACCCATTCCGAAGTTGATGATGGTGATGTTGTTGGCGGTAGCAGTCTGCATGGCACGCCCTTGTCCCAAGATTTCTACTTGATACTTATCCGCAAACATCTGTACATAATTGATGAAATTGGTAAGTAAAATATATTCGCCAAAAGTTTCGAGTGGGGTTCCTGTATATCGCGGAAGCCAATTTTCTACAATTTCTTCTTTGGTTTTCATTTGTTTTGTGTTGATTTTTGAGGAGAATAGGTTAAAAAAAAGATTTGTAAGAACGAATGCATACCGCAAACCTTACAAATCTCCCTTCAAGCATGGTCGAACTTAATTTACCACCTTTTGCTTACAAAGTTACGAAAATTGATGGTAAACCCTTCATATTCGATGTGATACGACGCAAATACGTCATGATTACTCCCGAAGAATGGGTGCGTCAGCATGTGTTTCATTGGTTGACAGGAGAGCATCAATACCCCAAATCACTCATCAGAATTGAGACGGGGATGCATTATAATCAGCTTTTGAAGCGCACGGATATTGTAGTATATGATAGAGAAGGAGGCCCCTTTTTATTGGTCGAATGTAAAGCACCTCATGTAAAGCTTACAGACAATGTTTTTGACCAAGCGATTCGTTATAATGCTGTTTTGCGAGCAAAATACATACTAGTAACCAACGGACTCGAACATTTTACTTTTGGAGTAGAGACGGGCGTAGCCGTTGTTCTAGGGCAAATCCCTATTTATCCATAAAATTTCTACAATGTTAGGAGGCTTTGTTGCGTTTGTATACAAGCTAATGAAAACAACCAACAAAAATCCTAAAAACGAAAACGCCTTATGAATACTCAAGAAAGCCTACCGTCGATGGACCGTAAAGATTTTTTTCGGCTCGTAGGAGTTAGTGTGGGAGCTATCATACTCCAGCAATGTTTGTCGGGATGTAGCACAGGCACCAAAGATCCTGAGCCAGATCCCACCCCAATTTCGGATTTTAGTTTTAATATTAATAGTTCTAATGCGGCTCCTTTGAAAAACCTAGGAGGTTATATTTATATAAATGGCATCATTGTAGCAAGGGCTTTGGATGGTAGTTATTTGGCCGTGGCGCAGGCCTGTACTCACGAAGGAACCCGCCTCAACTACGAAAGCTCTACCAATACTTTTGTATGTCCTAATCATGGCTCTGTTTTTTCTAACCGTGGTGTTGTACAAAAAGGCCCCGCTACCAAAGACTTAGTAGTATACCGTACCGAGTTCAATGCCTCTACAGGCGACTTTCGGGTATTGGTCTAGTTGGCAGTAAATGATATGTATTTTAAGATTGTTCCTCAAGATATTTTAGAAACTCCTCCGCCATCTGATGCGTATTTTCGGCAGGCGTGGGAGTTTTGTCGATTATGGGCGTTGGGACAGCAGGCTTTTGTATTGCATACATCAGGGTCTACGGGAGAGCCAAAACCTATTTCTCTTTTGCGCGTACAAATGCAAGCAAGCGCGCAGCTTACTCAGCGGGCATTAGGGCTAAAATCGGGCTATAAAGCTCTTGTTTGTCTCAATGTAGCCTATATCGCTGGCATCATGATGCTAGTACGGGGCATGGAAATAGGGATGGAGATGTATGTAGTGGCTCCAAGTTCATCTCCTTTGGACGCTATACCAGAGGATATTGGTCTAGATTTTGCGGCTTTTGTGCCCCTCCAATTGCAAACCATGCTAGCCGCCAATCAAAAAAAACGCCTCAATACCTTCCAGACTATTATCGTAGGAGGAGCCGCAGTATCGCCGTCGTTGCTAGGGCAAATTCAGGAGTTAGAGGTTCCTGTTTATAGTACTTATGGGATGACAGAGACGGTCTCTCATATTGCATTAAAACGATTAAATGGAACATCCGCCTCGGGATTTTATGAGGTGTTGGAAGGAATAGATATAGATGTAGATACAAGAGGATGCTTGAAAATAGGTGGTAGTGTGACTAATCACGAATGGATTCAGACCAATGATGTAGTCGAATTGAAAGCACCGCGCATGTTTGAAATGATAGGTCGAGCCGATAATATCATCAATAGCGGCGGCCTAAAAATACAGCTTGAGAAAGTAGAGCAAGCTATCGGAAGTTTTTGGGAAGGTACGGAGCGGTACTTTGCTTGGTGGAAACCTGATGAGCGGTTAGGACAAAAACTCATTTTGGTCTTCGAAACTACCCAAGAAGTAAACTTAGATTGGATAAAATCAAGATTGAATACTTTGTTGAAGCCCTACGAAATTCCCAAAGAAATAGAGACCATTGAAAAATTTGCAGAAACTCCCACGGGGAAAGTAGATAAACAAGCTACCTTTGCAATCATCTCCTAAGAGGGGGATTGTCATTCAAACGCTAAATTTTTCTGTTGCCAATGGCTTCTTTTCGCCAACTTACCCTTCATTTTGAGACTTCGGCGCAGCTACCTCCGCCTTACTCTTATCAGTATGAACTTAGGCTAAAGCCTTCTTTCCAGTTTCTTCATGCACAACTCAAGCTCTCATATACACACCGTGAAGATTTGGATATGGATGAGATTGAAGCAGAAGGGTTTACTCCCAACGATGATTATGAATGGGAAGGAAACCTGGAAAAAGTGTGGCGAGACGAAGTAGAAAAATTACTCAATAAAACCAAGGTTGACAAAAACAAACAACCTGACGAAGAGGCAGATTTTCTGGCTTTGGCTTGGGAAAGTGACCAAACGATAGAAGGTATTCCTCAAAATTTGGAGGAGTGGTATTATCTCGCCCAAGAATTGTTACAAGCGATTTATGAAACCTCTGGCAAAGAGCGCGCATTTGAGCTGCACCTGCTCGATATTACTTCTCAGGAGGTAAAAGAATCAATCTTAACGGCCTCTTTCCGCACCCGAACTGCCCAAGTCAAAAAAATAAGCGGTGGAAAATCGACCCTCCGTTTTTATCCGTGGCACGAGCTTCCTCATCTTATGGAAGTCCTGTATGCCCCCAATTGGCTCAGTGAAGGAGCACAGGAACAAAAGCCAAAGCGGAATGGATTGTATTTCAGTCCGGGCGATGGCATATGGTATGAGTATGGAAAACAAATCGTAGAACCAGGAAAAGGAGCAGCTACTCTATCAAAGCTGAAGCAATTTGTGAATCGGCTTTTGAGCTAAAAACGATAGCTTTCTATGAAAATTCGGACCAAAATAGCACTTCAATTTACGCTCATTATTGCGCTAATTTTGGCGACTTTTTCGGCTTCCTTTTATTATATAGCGGAGCAAAATAGAAAAGAAGAATTCTACAAAAACCTATTAGACCGTGCCCTTACGCGTGCCGATTTGTTGGTCAAGAATCAAAAAATCACAAAGAGTCTTCTCAAAGTGATTGATAAAGAGACACTTTCGAAGCTGTATTCAGAGAAAGTCTTGATGTTTAATGCCGACAACAAGATTGAATATGCAAGCTACGATCCCGATAGTAGTATGATTTACTATTATTATAATGCCGATTTATTGAAATCGGTTCGGCAAAGACAATACGTCGAAACGGTCAACGGTAATTTGCTGGTAGTGGGTGCTATGTACCCGCAAGATACGGTCGGTAAATATGTCTTGATGGCTTCGGCTGAAGACAAATTTGGCAATAGTCAATTGAGCCAATTGCGCGAATCCCTTGCGTATAGTTTTCTTTTTGGGGTGCTGATTACGACCGTCTTGGGTTTTATTTTTGCGGGACAATCGCTCAAGCCTATTGCAGGTATGAACAAAGAGATTAGCACGATTACGGCCTATAGTCTTCGCAAACCTCTTAATGAAGGCAACGGACAAGATGAAATTGCTCAGCTAGCCATTAACTTCAATCAAATGCTCAATCGCCTTGAGCAATCGTTTGACTTGCAGCGAAGTTTTGTCTCCAATGCTTCTCACGAACTCCGAACACCTTTGGCAGGTATTAAGTCTGAAATCCAAGTAGCTTTAGAAGAAGAACGAACCCCCGACGAATACCGCAAAGTGCTGCGGACATTGCTTAACGATACCCAACGGCTCGTAGAGCTTACCAATAGCTTGTTGCAATTGGCACAATCGGAGAAAAAAGAAAGAATGATTAATTTTCAAGAGTTTCGGCTCGACGAATTGATTTTTCAAACCCAAGAAGAACTTCAAGAACAACATCCTAATTACCAGATTTATATTGATTTTGACGGAATTCCAGACCGCGAGCAAGACATCACGGTGTCGGGAAATCTAGTACTCCTCAAAACCGTATTTAGTAACCTCATTGATAATGCTTGTAAGTATTCGTCCGACAAACGAGCCGAGGTGAGAATTGGGTTTGATAAAAAAACGTGTTCCGTCCGGGTGATTGATAAAGGCATTGGGATTCCTGAAGACGAGACGCAGCGTATTTTTGAGCCGCTTTATCGTGCCAAAAACGCCACAAGTTTCCGAGGGTATGGCATAGGGCTTTCTATCTGCCGCCGAATCGTGGATATGCACCGAGGTACGATTCAAGTCAAAAGCCAATTGGGGTTGGGAAGTACTTTTGAAGTCACTTTGCCTCACATGTGATTAGAAAAGCGGCCTTTTGCTCTTTACCATTCAAATTGATTTTATTTTCATAAGCCTTAAACCACCTTTTATATGATTCGTAGAGATTTTGTAAAATCTGCTTTCACTGCTACTAGTGCTACACTGATGGGAGGAGCAGCTATGGCTGCTAACCAAACCACGCCTACGACGGGCAAACACAATTTTAAGCTTGCTTATGCGCCTCATTTTGGAATGTTTCAGAATAGCGCTGGTAAAGACCCCATAGATCAGCTCAAATTTATGGCTGATATGGGTTTTACTGCTCTTGAAGATAATGGCATGATGGGCCGCCCCGTAGAATTACAAACCAAAATCGGTGAAACTTTAGCCAAACTAGGCATGACGATGGGGGTGTTTGTAGTAGACAAAGGTGGTAATTCTCAAAATACCCTCGCAGCTGGCAAACAAGCGCACGTCGATATATTTTTAGATGGTTGTAAACGCGCCGTGGAAGTAGCAAAACGGTGCAATGCCAAGTGGATGACGGTCGTGCCGGGGGATTTTGAACGGAACCTCCCCATCGGAATTCAGACAGGTCACGTAATAGATGCTCTTCGCCGAGGTGCCGAAATCCTCGCACCCCATGGATTGACGATGGTACTAGAGCCTCTGAGTGATAGTCCTAATTTGTTTTTGCAAACTTCTGATCAAACCTACGAAATCTGTCGGGCGGTCAATAGTCCCGCTTGCAAAATCTTGTTTGATATTTATCACATGCAAAAAACCGAAGGGCATATCATCCCTCATATTGATTGGTGCTGGAGCGAAATCGGGTATTTTCAAATCGGTGATAACCCCGGACGTAAAGAGCCTACCACGGGCGAAATCAACTACAAAAATGTATTTAAACACATCTATACCAAAATGAAAGCCAACAATCAAAACTTTATTTTTGGTATGGAACATGGCAATTCTAAACCCGGTAAAGAAGGTGAAGAAGCCTTGATAAAAGCTTATGTAGAGTCAGATAGCTTTACGGTGTAAGCTTGCTATAAAAAACTTTGCAAACGCTGGAGGTTGGATATTAGAGAACAGACAAATAGTTTTGTGCTACTGTCAAATCTCTTATCGCAAACCCTCCAGCGTTTTTTCATTGAAAACATTCCTAAAAAATATAGTCGGCCCGTCGGGACGAAAAAAACTCCGAGCACTCCAGGCTTCGGCCAGAGCCACAGTTTATGGTTTAGGAAACAACGTCGAATGCCCTATTTGTGGAAGTACGTATAGTCAGTTTCTGCCCTTCAATCGTCCCAATGCCTTATGCTATACCTGTAAGTCGCTAGAACGCCATCGGTTGGTTTATTTATACCTAAAAAATCGCACTGATTTTTTTAAAGGTAAAAAAGAGATACTTCACTTTGCTCCTGAAAAGTGCTTGCACGATGTGATTCGTACTTTCCCAAAACTACACTATCAGACCGCCGACCTCATGACTACCTACATGGATGCCATCGGGGTGGTACCTGATTTGGTGATGTCGGTGACAGATATTCAGTTTCCTGCCGATACTTTTGATGTCGTGATTTGTAATCATGTTTTTGAGCTTGTCCCCGATGATGCCAAAGGAATGCGCGAAATCTACCGCGTACTTAAGCTAGGAGGCTATGCGATCATTCAGGCGGCGGTCAACAATGCAATAGAAAAAACAATCGAGACCAAGGATTTGAGTGCAGACGAACGCAAGCGTATTGCGGGCGCTCATCAGCATGTGCGTCGATACGGAAAAGATTATCGACAACGATTGGTTGCCGCAGGATTTGAGGTCGAAGTAAGCAAGTATGTACAAGAGCTGGATTGGAAAAGATACGGCCTTATGCCTGATGAAGATGTGTATCTATGCTGGAAAAAATAATGAATTCCCACAAAAATGAGTTTTAAGCATTCGGTTCGGGATAGTTGGTTGGCTGCATCTTATGCCGTGGGTGTAAGTGAACTATATAAAAAGCTGTGGGGCAGAAAGCGGGGCATCATTTCGTATCACAACGTGCTTCCTCTTTCAAAACTACCTCATTTTGATACCTACAATGTAGACCAAACGGTGGAGGTGTTTGAAAAACAAATCCAATTTCTTCAAAAGCACTTTCGAATTCTTCCAATACAAGAATTGGGTAATCCAAAGGCAGAGGGATTTTTTATCACTGTAGACGATGGAATGGCCAACAATTATAGCCTTTTGGCACCTATTCTTGATAAGTATGATATAAGTGCGCTTTTTGCAGTGTGTCCTGCTTTGGTAAATGGGCAATATCCCCACATCTGGCGTGACCACCTGTTTTTATTGCTGCGCCAATACCAACATCAGCCTATTTGGTTGCCTTTCAACCATTATCGTGAGCCTCTTCAAGTGGGTATCAATGGAGAAACGCTCAATAAACTTACCCGAAAACTTAAAAAGAACGTATATGAGCAGCAGGTGGCAGACATCTATGGATTATTGAAAGAAATATGCCAAAAAAACGAATGGTCGTATGAGTTGTCGGACGACGAGCCACTTCGGTATCAGTTCATGAATTGGAGCCAAATCCAAGACTTGCATCGACGTGGGCATAGCATTGCTTCTCATACAATGACGCATAGAGTGCTAAAATTTTTGCCAGACCACGAAAAACAATATGAACTAATAGAATCAAAAAAGCACCTTGAAAATCAGCTAGGAACATCCGTAGATACGATAGTGTATCCTTACGGAAGCCTTGCCGAAATCGATGAGTCTACTATCGCCATCGCACAAGAAGCAGGCTATCAGCTAGGCTTGATGAATATCCAAACTCATTCGCTTTCCCATCCAATGCTCGCACTTCCTAGATTCGCTTTTCCACCCATTGATACGCCCGCTCATTTACACGCGATTGCGTCGGGATATAAGTTTTTGTTTCGATAGTGATTGGAGCTATATTTACCTTCTCAAATCTCGTCTATCATGCAAAAAGCGCTGTTTATATTTATTTTAGGGATAAATGCTGTTTTGGCTCAATCTTCCTCTCAAAAAGAAATAAATGAACAAGTGTGGAAACGCTTTGTAGAAGCCTATAGTGGACAAAATACGGAGGCATTTATGGAGATTCATTCTTCAAACCTAGTACGAATGCCGATTGGCGAAGGTAAAATATCAAGATTTGAGCAATACAAAGTGCAGAATGAGCAAAACTTTGTCTATCAAAAAAATACAGGTACCAAAATCAGCATAGACTTTACTTTTGCGTATCGTACCGTCACAGGTAGTGTTGCCTACGAAATCGGGTATTACAGGGTAACGAGTCAGAAAGACAACAAGACGAATTATTACTACGGTATGTTTAATGTGATATTGCGTAAAGAAAATGGCACTTGGAAAATTTTATCTGATGCCGATACTGGTGAAGACGTAACTGAAGCAAAATTCAAATCTGGTAAAGATTGGAGTTATGTTTTTTAATCAACAATGACCAATCTCTTCTTTCTTGTCTTGTGCCTTTCGTTTGGGGTATTTCTAAAAAAAATCCCCGCATTGAGCAAAGATGCACATCTTGTTATCAACAATTTACTGTTGTACATATGCCTTCCAGCAGCTACCCTGCTTTACACGTCTACCACACAATTTAGCACCCAATACGCGCTACCTATTCTGATGCCTTGGTTGTCTTTTGGGTTTTCTTTTTTCTTTTTTCATCTTTTAAAACGATTTATAAAATTTCACCCTCATACTGAAGCGGTTTTGATTCTGACGGCTGGTATTCCAAGTGTGTCTTTTGTAGGTTTTCCCATTTTTGAAATGCTATATGGCGATGAAGGAATGCACATTGGGGTATTGATGAGTCAAGCGGGGTCTTTTTTGGTTTGTAGTACAGTGGGTATCGTTACGGCATCTTACTATGCTCATGCCGAAACACAAGGATGGGGCTTTCTAAAAGATGTTATTCGCTTTCCCACTTTCATTGCTTTTTGTGTAGCGATTATCATCAACTTGTCGGGTATTTCGGTGCCTAATATTGCCATAGAGCTTCTACGAAAATTTGCTTCGCCATTTAGTTTTTTAGCCCTTACTTCGATAGGAATGCAGATTGAACTACAGCCCAAAAATATCAATTGGAAAGCGTTAGTGTGGGGCTTAGGTTATAAATTGATTCTGGCCCCTGTCTTGATTTTTGTACTTTTCGTGTTAGTTTTGAAACAGAGAGGTATTGTAGTCGAGATGTGCGTTCTTGGAGCAGCCTTAGGACCCATGAATACCATCGCAGTTATAGCCTCTAATTACCGACTCAATCCAGTTCTTGCAGCTCAGATGGTAGGCGTTGGCATTCCGCTATCGCTTATTGTGGTGGCTTTGTTAAACCTTATCATACACCTTTTGTAAATGAAAAAACTCTTTACCAACCTCACCTTTTGGGTATTGACCGCCATTACACTTGGTATTTTGTTGGGGCATTTTTATCCCGAAGTTGCCCTCAAAACCATACTTGACAAACCTATCAAGTTTAATCTTTGGATTTCGGAATTTGAAATTAAGACTACTTTCAGCGAGTTTTTGAGTAGTATTTTTATCAGTATCGTAAAGCTTTTTATCAATCCTATCATTTTTGTGACTATCACTTTGGGGATTATCAGCATGGGTAACCTCAAGAAAGTGGGTAAAGTAGGCGCAAAAGCACTTATTTATTTTGAAATAGTGACTACGATAGCACTGGTAATAGGGGTTTTGGTAGCCAATATTATACAACCAGGAGCTGGTGTGATAACGGACACTATCAAAGGGGGAGATATTTCTAAATACACCAAAAGCGCTGGAGATTTTAGTTGGTGGAAGTTTTTTTGGGACAATGTTACCTTGCAAGTACTGGTGGTAGCTATCACATTGGGAGTGGTGATTAGCAACTATTCGGTGCGAGAGAGAGTTGTGGATTTTTTAACTCCTATTTCTAAAAAAATCTTTTGGGGATTGCACAAAGTCATGTTGTTAGCACCTATTGGGGCATTTGGTGGAATGGCCTATACTATTGGCAAATACGGCATTGATACGTTATTGCCTTTAGGCAAACTCATGCTTACTGTTTATATCACAATGGCGCTGTTTGTGTTTGTAGTATTGTATTTTATACTGCGTTACTATCAGGTCAATTTATTTAAGTTTTTGCGTTATATCCGTGAAGAGCTACTAATCGTTTTGGGGACTTCGTCGTCGGAGGCAGGGCTTCCTTCACTTATGGAAAAACTCGAACGCATGGGCTGTTCCAAATCGGTGGTGGGCTTAGTCGTTCCGGCGGGCTATTCTTTCAACCTCGACGGGACTACCATATATCTTTCGATGGCGGTGATATTTTTGGCTCAGGTTTTCAATGTTCATTTAAACCTTACACAGATATTGACCATTATTGGGATTTTGATGGTTACGTCCAAAGGCGCCGCCGGTGTGACAGGAAGCGGGTTTATTGTCTTAGCGAGTACACTTACGGCTATCAAAGTGATACCAGTAGAAGGGCTGGCTTTGCTGCTGGGAGTGGACAGGTTTATGTCAGAAGCGCGTGCCATCACCAATTTTATCGGCAATGGCGTAGCTACTATCTGGATTGCCAACAACGAAAAAGAATTTGACCGCCGTAAAATGGGCTATGCGTTTGGACACGTAGAACATTTTGAAGACATCAAAACCGATAATCTGCGTTAAGCTAAGCAGGTCTAATCATAATAACGTGAGGAATACCGTCTTCAAGGTATTCTTCGCCCGTTGATTGAAACCCAAACGACTCATAAAATCTTAAAAGGTATTTTTGAGCACCAATCTTGATAGGATGAGTGCCGTAGAGTTTTTGACATTGCTCTATGGAAAAAGTCATGAGTTTTTGGCCTGCTCCTTGCCCTCTGACTTTCTGAGAAGTAGCTACGCGCCCAATAGAAGTAAAACCTTCGAAAGACAAATCTACGTCAAAAAGACGGGTATAAGCCACCAAATCTCCTTCTGTATCATAACCCACACAATGCCATGCTACAAAATCTTTTCGGTCGGCATCATGGAAGGGACAGTTTTGTTCTACAACAAATACATCAATTCGAAGGGCTAATATATCATATAGCTGACGAAGGGTGAGTTGATCAAAAGGAAGGCATTGAAAAGAGATATTTGCCATGACAATTATATTTTTAATAACTTTGGCAAAGTTCTAAAACTTTGTCAAAATTGAGGCATTTACTTAATTTTCATACGCACACTTTATCTAAAGGGGAGAATGAAAACAGTATCTACAATCTTATGATTCATGATGCTGAGACGGTAAATAATGTGCGTCATCAATGGGTATCCATAGGGATACATCCTTGGTATGCTTCAGCTACGGATTGGCAAAGTCAAGTAGAAGTAGTAAGTAAGATAGTGAGATCGCCTTGGGTAGTGGCTATTGGCGAATGTGGCCTTGATCGGCTCATTGAAATGCCTTTGGATACTCAAATGCTAGTTTTTGAAGCACAAGTAGCTCTCGCCGAGCAGGTACAAAAGCCAGTGATTATTCATTGTGTGAGAGCCTTCAACGAATTGTTAGCGTGGAAAAAAAGAACCAAATTGACGATACCGCTTATTGTGCATGGTTTTAATAATAATCCTCAGATTGCAGCGCAGTTGGTACAACATGGATTTTATCTATCACTTGGTGCTGCACTACTAAAATCAGGCTCAAACGCACAAATAACTCTTACAACTATCCCTTTGCATCGCTTGTTTTTGGAAAATGATGATAAAGATATTTCGATTTTTAGTCTCTATGAAGTAGCAGCGGGAAGGTTAGAAATATCAATTTCTGCCTTAGAAGCGCAAATTTGGCGTAACTTTGCAACGATTATTCCCGCTGTAGCTCCGTTTATACCATATGGAGGGATTAAATGAAAACTCAAAATTCATAATTTTTATGTCTGATTTGGCTTGGCTTTCGCGTACGCAGCTTTTGGTAGGAGAAGCGGGAGTGAATAAACTTCAAAATGCTCATGTGCTGGTAGTAGGATTAGGAGGCGTGGGGTCGTTTGCGGCAGAGTTTATAGCACGAGCTGGTGTAGGTACGATGACAATTGTAGATGGTGATGTGGTCGACCCGTCTAATCGTAACCGACAGCTTCCTGCTTTGGCCACTACTCATGGACTTCCCAAAGCTGATTTGATGGCGGAGCGTCTAATGGCTATTAATCCTGAGCTGAAATTGAAAGTAGTAAAGGAATTTTTGACCCCTCAGAAAGTGCGCGAAATTTTAGAGGCAGGCCCTTATGACTATGTCATGGATTGTATTGATAGTATTACCCCTAAGCTCACACTCTTGGTAACTACCCTCGAATACAAATACCCGCTCATTAGTTCGATGGGAGCAGGAGGCAAATACGACCCCACTCAGCTAAAAGTCGCTGACTTATTTGATACTTATGAGTGTTTGTTGGCGCATTATGTGCGCAAGCGCCTTAAAAAATACGGGATTTTATCAGGCGTTAAAGTCGTTTTTTCGACCGAAAAAATGCAAAAAGACTCATTGATGCTGACTGATGGCAACAATTTCAAACGCTCTGCCTATGGCACTATTTCTTACATTCCGGCTACTTTTGGGAGCGTCTGTGCTTCGGTGGTGATTAGGGAATTGTTGGGCCAAAAAGTAGAGTTACACAAAAATCCGTTGAAAGAATTAAAGAAAAAACAACGAAGAAAAAAGGCCAATAAACCACAATAAAGACTAATTTTGAAAAAAGTACCAGCGTATGTCTTTCACTCTTCTATTAAACCACGACGCTAAAACCCCTAAATACAAGCAGATTGTGAAATCTGTGATTGGCTCAATAGAGCGTGGAGTCTTGAAGCAGAACGATCAGCTGCCCTCTATCAACGAACTGAGTGAAGAATATTATCTAGCCCGCGATACGGTCGAGAAGGCCTACAAAGAACTAAAAGCCTTGGGGGTGATTGATTCGGTGCGCGGAAAGGGATACTACATCTTGAATGAGAAACCCACGCAGCTGAGAGTACTTTTGGTAATGAATAAAATGAGCGCTTACAAAAAGGCCATTTATGAGGCTTTTGTGAGTACACTGGGAGACCGAGCCACCGTAAACTTGCATATTCATCACGGCAATACCCGAGTTTTTAAAGATATTATTAAAGAAAGTTTAGGGCGCTATCATTACTATGTGATTATGCCGCATTTTTATAGCGAAACGGATTCCAATGCTTTATTAGCTATCCTTCGGCAGATTCCACCCCAAGAGTTGATTTTATTGGATAAGGATTTGCCTGATTTATTAGAAACACACCCAAGTGTATATCAAGATTTTACGCATGATTTGTACGATGCTTTAGAAGCAGGAAAAGAGCTGCTGGATAAGTATGAAGAGCTCGTGCTGGTGTTTCCGCAGGACGTAAAATATCCCCCTGAAATTGTAACGGGTTTTCGTAACTTTTGTGCACATCATAAAAAAGCGAGCCGTATAATATCTACTGCCAAAGAAGAAAATGACCTTGCGGGGCGTGCTTATGTAGTTTTTGAAGATTCTGACTTGGCCGAACTTGTCAAAAAATCTAAGCAAAAATCGCTCGTACTAGGTAGCAATATGGGAATTGTTTCTTTCAACGATACCCCCCTTAAAGAAGTACTTGCGGATGGTATTACGGTAGTTTCGACCGACCATGAGCAGATGGGAACCTCTGCGGCAAAGTTGATTTTAGAAGCTAAAATAGCCAAAATCAAAAATCCATTTGGGCTTATTCCCCGGAAGTCTTTATAATCAGAAGATTTTGTGACGTCAATCGTTCCAAAAATGCTGGATAAGTTGTAAAATTGATAATCAATCAACAATCTACAACTTATCGTTATGCTGCGAATTCTGCTTCTTTTTACTTTTTTGTGGGCTTCTTTTGCCTCTGCCCAAACTCAGTTTTCGGTTAGTTTTCCCAAATCTAAGGGAAGTACGTTTGACGGGCGTTTGATGCTGTTTTTGGCTAAAGACAACAAATCCGAACCTCGTTTTCAGGTAAACGATGAGCCAAGTTCTCAACAGCTATTCGGCCAAAATGTGGATGCTTGGCAAGCCGATAAACCGGTATTGGTAGCGACGTCGGCCTATGGGTATCCCGTCAAATCACTCAAAGATTTTCCCGCAGGTGAATATTGGGTGCAAGCACTTTTGCACAAATATGAGACTTTTAAACTCAAAACCGGCCATACCGTCAAACTACCTATGGACCGAGGAGAAGGCCAAAACTACCGCACAGCACCTGGTAATTTGTATTCAAAACCCTTCAAAATTAAGTACGACCCTACGGCCAAACAAGTAGTAAAAATTGTACTTGACCAAGAAAATCCGCTTCTTCCCGAGCCTAAAGACACGAAGTACATTAAACACATCAAAATTCAAAGTAAGCTTTTGACCGAATTTTGGGGACGTCCGATGTACTTGGGAGCGCATATCCTCTTACCGCACGGTTTCGACGAACACCCCGAAGCCAAATATCCCATTTGCATCAATCACGGACACTTCCCTGCCGATTTTGACGGTTTCAAAGAAACTCCTCCACCTGCCGACATGGATACGACCGATTACATTGCGCGATTTGGAATCTATGGGTACAAAAAGTTTGTGTGGCAAGAGGCGTACAATTTTTATAAACAATGGACGAGCAAGGATTTTCCTCGAATGCTCATCGTCGAAATCCAGCACGCTACGCCTTACTATGATGATTCTTATGCCGTCAATTCGGCCAACATGGGGCCTTATGGTGATGCTATTACGTATGAGTTAATTCCTGAGATTGAAAAGCGTTTTAGAGGCCTCGGACAAGGTTGGGCGCGATTCCTATACGGAGGAAGCACAGGAGGCTGGGAAGCCCTTGCCGCACAAGTTTTTTATCCTGACGAATACAACGGCTGTTTTGCCGCTTGCCCCGACCCCATTACGTTTGAAGCTTATACAGTCATTAATATTTATAAAGACGAAAACGCCTATTTCTTGCCAAGCGATTTTAAGAAAACGCCTCGCCCCGGAATGCGCAATTATTTGGGGCAGGTCAAATGTACCATTGAAGAAATCAACCACCGCGAATTGGCTATTGGTGATAATTCTCGCTCGGGCGACCAATGGGATATTTGGCAAGCCACTTACTCACCTATGGGAGAAAATGGCTACCCCAAACCTATTTGGGACAAAGAAACGGGTAAAATCGACCATAGTGTGGCAAAATACTGGTCTGATAACTACGATTTGATGCACATCCTCAAACGTCAATGGGCTACAGTCGGCAAAAAACTTCAAGGCAAAATCCATATCTACTGCGGTGATATGGACAATTATTACCTCAACAACGCGGTGTATCTGATGGAAGATTTCTTAAAAACTACCAAAAATCCTCACTACGATGGCGAAGTAAAATACGGTGATCGTTTTGAACATTGCTGGAATGGCGACCCCAACGTGCCCAACTATGTATCGCGGCTTCGCTACAATACCATGTACATTCCTAAAATCCTGAAGCGTATCGAAGCGGAAGCACCCGTAGGTGCTGATTTGAAGAGTTGGCGGTATTAAGATTCTACTTTCACTGATACTGGTATTGTTGCTTACTAAAAGAACGACCAGTATCAGCGATTATCTCACAATTGTTTATCCAATCAGTTGTTGCTAACTTGCACTACAAACATTTATACGATGCATTACCTTGAAAGAATTACGATTGACCCTGAAGTTTGTCATGGGAAACCCTGTATACGGGGTATGCGGTGGCCTGTTGAAGTTATTATAGATATGCTAGGAGCAGGAATGTCTTTTGATGATATTTTAGAAGACCATCCCAAATTAGAACGAGAAGATATACTTGCTTGTCTTAGTTATGCCAAAGTATTAGTATCTGGTCGTTCACTTAGAGACGCTGCCTAAATGAAATTTATTTGTGATGTACATATCCCCTTTAAGCTTGTCAAATTTTTATCGAACAACGGTTTTGAGGCATTTCATGTCAACTCATTAGAAAATAAGTGGTACACCAAAGATTCAATAATTTGTCAATTTGCTGATAACAATGATTAATTGTTGTCACAAAAGATGAAGATTTTCGCAACTCCTTTTTTCTTCAGCATACTCCCCGCAAATTAATTCGTATTATTTTAGGCAACATTTCTAACCAATAATTGCTTACTCTATTTGAACAGCATTTACTTCTCATCGGAAAATTGAACGAAGACGATTCTTTTTATCTTGAACTAGGTCGTAGCGTTAGTATCTACAAACTTCCAGAGTAAATTATTATAAAATACACCTGCATGAAGCTAAGTTGGATAGGGTTACTAGTATTAGTGATAAATAGCAATTGTCAAAGAGGAAGCAACAGCCCTAAACACAATCCCTATTTTTCGTTGACGGACACCACGGAGGTACGTCTACCAAACAGCGTTTGGAAAGAAATTCTTACCGACGGGGTCTATACTATCACGCGGGAAGGCTCTACGGAGGCTCCTTTTACTAATGAGTACCATGATTTTAAAGGAGAAGGCAACTACCACTGCGCGGCCTGTGGCAATTTGCTTTTTCATTCGGCCCAAAAATACGACAGCGGAACGGGGTGGCCCAGTTTTTGGCAACCTGCTACGCCTAGTTGTCTTTTATACAAACGAGATTTTTCAGAACGAGAAGAGCGAATTGAAGTACGCTGTAGGAGATGTAATGGGCATTTAGGGCACCTTTTTTACGACGGTCCTTCGCCTACTAGACAGCGGTATTGTATGAATTCGTTGGCGTTGAAGTTTTATAAATAGCTAATCCAGCACACTGTACAATAAATACTATTTGGAATAGATAGGAAACTCTTCTTCACCATTTAATATTGTGTTTGTTGGAACAGACTTGCCATATTAAAAATTGGATTAGCTTAGCTAACCCAATTTTTAAAAGTACACTTACTACGGACAACCACCAGGGCCACAAGGTAGTTTTGGTGGAGGTGTGTCATCACCATCCGCTGTTTTTAAAGAGTCAGATTGAACTTGTAACAATGGGTTTACATTGTCATTTTTAGTACTACAAGAAGCAACTGTCAAGGCCGTAAAAAGAGCAAGACATGCCCCTGTCAAGTAGCTATAAGCTACTCGCTTAACTTTCTGATTCATACGTTTTTGATTAAAAATTGACGATAAACTCAGAATAGGTAAGTACGTTACCCTTTCCTTACTTAAATATATTAAATCGCTTATGTCTAAAGCAAAGTTTACTTAAAATATAATTCAAAATGGTTGTAGTTATACCGATTTTAAACAATCCCTCACAAAAAAAGCCGCTCCAAAGGAACGGCTTTTTTTTACCAAGCTTCTCTAAACCTTCAAAAATCTTAAATTTCTACTTCTTGTTCTACATGATTTCCATTGCCATTGGCTGTGCCATTTGAGAATGAATAAGCAGGTTGCTCGGCTGGCTTTTTGCTCAAACGAGCCTTCAAACGTTCTACTATCCAGTACATTGTGGGTACTACAAGTAGAGTAAGGGTCGTACTGAAAATCAAACCGTAGATGATAGTGTAAGCCAATGGCCCCCAAAATAAGGCGCTAAAACCTCCAATGAAGATTTGGGGATTGAACTCTGTAAATAGCGTCACGAAGTTGATGTTCATCCCTAACGCCAATGGAATCAAACCTAAAATACAAGCCGAAGCGGTGAGCAATACAGGGGTCAAACGGGCAGCTCCTGCTTCGATAAGCGCTTGACGAGTAGGGTATCCACGTCCTTTGAGCTCGTCCGTAAACTCAATCAACAAGATACCGTTTTTAATTACAATCCCTGCCAAGGCAAATATCCCAACCCCTGTCATGATGATAGACATAGTTTTGCCAGTAACCATAAATCCTAAGAATACCCCAATCAAACTAAACAATACCGTAAAGAAGATAATGAATGGCTTACTGGTAGAGTTGAATTGAGTTACCAAAATTAAGAAAATCAACAAGATAGCACCCAAAAATGCAACACTTAAAAACTGCATCGACTTCATTTGTTCTTCTTGCTCACCTCCTAAGCGGATATTGTATCCTTGTGGGATATCAAGGCCGTCTACTACGTCTTTGATTTGTGCGTTGACATCGTTGGCATTGAAACCTCCCAATACATCTGATGATAATGTCACTACACGTTCTTGATCTTTGCGGTTGATACCACTATAGGTAGTGGCATAACGGATGTTTGTGAGAGTACTCAACGGAACTTGGCGCAATACTCCACCCAGATTCATGTCACGATACACCACGTTCATACTCAAAAGCTTTTCAATCTGATTGCGATCACTTTCTTTCAAACGTACCATGATAGGATAATCGTCTTTATCATCGCGGAATTTTGAAACCTCTGTTCCAAACAGGGCTCCTCTAATCTGTAAGGCGATTTGGGCCGTACTGATGCCTTCACGAGCGGCTTGTTCGCGGTCAATATCAATGATAATTTCAGGCTTGTTCAATACCAAATCTGACTTTAAATCCTCAATTCCTTGGATGCCAGATTTAATAATGGCATTCTTCACAGTAGCGGTCACATTGACAAGTTGGTCAAAATCTTCACCTGCAATCTCAATCGTTACTGGTTTTCCGGTTGGAGGCCCATTACTTTCAGGCTCGGCGGTGACTTGAGCACCCGGAATCCCCTTTACTTTTTCCCGAACTTTGGCCAAAATGTCGGAAGTCGAAACGCCATGATGTACCCGCTCCTCCACACTCTTAAACGCCACGGTAATTTTTCCTTTATGCGGTACTACGGTGCGGTCAGGATTGAAGGGGTCGCCAGCGTTGATACCAATGTTTGTAATGACAGAGGCCACTACGGGGCTGTTTTTGCCAATGACACTATACACGCGGTCTTCTAGTTGCTTCATGACCTCGTTGGTTTTTGAAGCATCTGTCCCTTGAGGCATTACACAATAAACGTACACAAAATCTGGGTCACCACTAGGGAAAAAGACTGATTTGGGAGGGAAGGCACCCATCAAAATAAATGTTCCGATGAGTAGCCCAATGACCGCCGCAAAAACTCCATACGGACGCCGTCCTGTAATAACCCAAGCGATGAGTTTCCGATAGCCATTTTTAAGACGAGGAAATACATTCTCTTGGAATGGTACGATGATATGAGGCGTGAGGATATAGTGATTGAAAATATACAAAAGCGTAATGAGGGCGAGCAAGTTGCCAATACCAAAATTGATAAGATAGCCCACAATCGATACCCCTGCCAAAATCAGAACAGGCTTCAAAATCGCTCTGAAAGATTTGTCTTCATTGGCATGTTCTTCTACTCTTTTGAGTGAGGATGATGCAAACACGGGGTTCATAACATAGGCTACAAACAACGACGCAAAAAGCGTAATAATGAGGGTCAATGGTAAGAATTTCATGAATTCACCCACAATACCCGGCCAGAATAAAAGGGGTAAGAAAGGCGCAATCGTGGTAAGAGTCCCTGACAATACCGGCACAAATACTTCGCCCGCCGCATAGGAGATAGCCTCATTACGAGTCAGTTTTTTGTCTTCGTTATAAACGCGGTGGGCGTTTTCGATAACCACAATCGCGTCATCTACCACAATTCCTAGCCCTAACAAAAAGGCGAAAAGAACGATAGTGTTGAGCGTAAAAGTGATACCCGTAGCCGAAGCAATTACAGGAAATAATACAAATGCTACCAAAGTAGAAAGAGGAACCGAAAGCCCTACGAAAATCGCATCTTGGACTCCCATAAAAAACATCAACACCAATACCACGAAGATAAAGCCTAAAATAACCGTATTGAGTAAGTCATTTAGCTCTACTTTGGTGCGGTCGGAGCTGTCGTTGGTCAAGCTGATTTTAAGGCCATCAGGGAATTTTGTTTCTTCGTATTTTTTCAAAATTGCCTTGATTTCGTCGGCAGCCGAAATCAGGTTTTCGCCGCCGCGTTTGATGACGTTGAGGGTAATTACCGTTTTTCCGTCCAAACGGGCGTAGCTTTGTTTTTCGGCAAAACCGTCTTTCACTTCAGCAATCTCGGCCAAGCGGAGAGTAGCTCCCGTAGAAGAGCGAACAATGATATTTTCTAGCTGACGAGCATCTTTAAACTCACCTACTACGCGCAGGTTTCGCCGAACATTGTCAACGTTGAGCTCTCCACCCGAAATATTGATATTTTCTCCCTGAATTGCATTTTGAATTTCGTAAAACGACACTCCCGCTGCTTGCATTTTATACAAATCCAAGTTGATTTGGATTTCGCGGTCGAGCGCTCCTACGATGTCCACGCGGGTAATTTCCGGCAACGACTCGATTTCGTCTTTCAATTGCTCAGCATAGTCTTTCAATTTTTTCAATGAGTAGTTTCCTGCCAAGTTGATGTTCATGATTGGAAACTCCGAGAAGTTTACTTCTTGTACCGAAGGGTCTTGTTTGCGGTCGGTGGGGAGGTCTACCAAGGCTTTGTCGACGGCGTCAGCTACGCGTTGTTTGGCTTCTTGAGCTTTGATTCCTGTCGAAAACTCAACCGTAATAAGAGAGAAATCTTGAATCGAATTGGATTTGATTTTTGTAACTCCACTTGCTGCTTTGATTTGCTTTTCGATAGGTTTGGTAATAATTGTCTCAATATCCGAAGGACTAGCCCCTGGATAGATTGTCGATACAATCACCGTTGGAACGGCGATTTCGGGAAACTGCTCTTTGGGCATGGTGAAATATATAAACAAGCCCGCCAACGAAATAATGGCTGTAAAGAGATATACCGTAGTCTTGTTTTCTAAGCACCAACGGGTAATTTTAAAGTCTTTTAGGGTTGTCATAACCTTACGGTTTAGGTTAATCGCTGTTAGTTAATGGCTAGCTGTATGTTTGCAATAGCCGAAATTAACGAATAACAATTAACGATTTGTTAGAAACTAATTGCCTGTCCATCCACTAAATCTTGATAACCTTCCGTCACAATCAAATCTCCAGCTTGGAGTCCTTCTATGATTTCGATTTCGCCGTTATATGACACTCCCGTTTTTACTTTGCGAGCTTTTGCTATTTTTTTATTGCCTTCGGTTTCTGCTACATATACTACATCTCCAAACTCGGTGCTTTGAATATAATTTTGAGGAATCACGAGAGCGTTGGATTTGTTGATGTCAGCAATGTTTAATACAGAAAGCATATTGGGCTTGATGTCGCCGCTTGTAGGAATCGAGGCTTCGATTTTGAAGGTACGATTGGCGGGATTTACGAGCTTACTAATAAACGTAATACGAGCGTTGATTTCGCGGTTTAAATCAGGCAAAAGTACCTTTACAGCGTCTCCCATTTTGATGTTGCTCACATACACATCAGGTACATTGGCAGTAGCTTTGAGACTTCCAAGGTTTACAATGCTAGCAAGAGGCATACCAGGGGCAGCTATTTCGCCTGTTTTGGCCATTACTTTTTCTACCGCACCATTGATAGGAGCATACACATTGTACATGTCTATTTGGGTATTCAATACAGCCAAGTTTTTTTCCAAAGATTCTTTATTGTTTTTGGCTTGTAAGTACTGAATCTCCGTACCGATTTTTTGGTCCCAAAGTGATTTTTGTTTTTCAAAAACCGTGTTTGCTAGTTCAAGTTGTTGTTTGAGAGCGGCGATTTGGTCTATCAAAATCGCATTGTCTATCTTAGCTAACAGCTGTCCTGCTTTTACACTTTGGCCTTCTTTGACGTACACAGTGGTATAAGTACCTGCCATACGAGGAGTGGCTGTGGCCGTATTTTTGGTTTCGATAGTGCCCTGAATTTCAATAAAACTTTTGAAGTTGCGGGTTTGAAGCGCAGTCGTTACCACGGGCATTACTTTTTCGGCAGCCTTCATTGTAGGGTCGGCGGCCTTGAGTTCGGTCTCAAGAGCTGAAATCTTTTCAGTCAGTGTTTTGGCTTCGGCTTTCAATTGGGCCAAGGCTTCTTTTTTCTCTGCTACTGTATTGGCTTTCTTTTCGCCTCCGCAGGCAGTTATGAGCAATGTGGCTGTTAATAAAAGAATGTATTGTGTTTTCATAATGACGATATGGTTTTGATTGTCTGTCTCTTATGTTGGAGAAAAGTCAAAGCTTTTTCCAAGACAGATGGTTTTTAGTAGTTTAATTTCCCTTTGGCTTTGTCTAAGTCTATTTTTGCCAAAAGCAAATCATAGAGTGAGGCAAAATAATTGGTTTGCGCTTCTTTGAGTGCCGACTCGGCATTGATAACTTCAATGTTTGAGCCAGTACCTGATTGGTATTTGATTTTGGAGACCCGCACTACTTCTTGGGCCAAATCAAGATTACGCTTTTGAGTTTTGAGGGTTTCGAGGCCATTCAAAATCGTAATGTTGGCACTACGGATTTGTAAATCAATGGATTGTTCTACCAAGCTCAAACTCTGTTTTACTTTGTCAACGGTAAATTTCGCTTGTTGGATTTTGTATTTTTTTGCAAAACCGTCAAATATTGGAATGCTGATATTAATTCCAATATTTGAGTTGTTGAACCAAGGAGAGCTAAACAATTCTGAAAATTTGGTACGACCCGTGTTGTATCCATAACCTGCAAAAGCAGCTACCGTAGGATAATACCCCCGCTTATTGTTTTCTACATCCATTTCAGAGAGTAGTAGGTTACTTTTGAGAATGGAGTAATCGATACGTTGGTCGTAGCTGAAAGGAGCGCTGTTTTCGGCTTTTACATCTGATTCGATGCGGGCTACCTCGTTTTCGTTGATGCGGTCGGTAAGTTCGATAGCTTCATCTAGCTTCATACCCATCTGAAATTTGAGCATATAGTAGCTTAAATCTACTAGATTCTGAACTTTAGACCGCTCGGTCTTGAGGTTGTTAAGCGATACTTCCAAACGATCTACATCGAGTTTTTCTACAAATCCTTTTTGATTCATGGCGCTCATTTCGCGAGTGAGGCTATCGAGACGTTGGATATTCAAATCCAAAAGTTTGGCTCTTTCTTCGGCTACCAAAACACTGTAATAAGCTTTTGCAACATTTTCGGCTACTTGAATCTTGGATTGTGTTACGTTTTTGATAGCCAACTCTCGATAAGCTTGTGCTGCTTTTAGTCCCAGCAACCATTGAGCATTGAAAATGATTTGGTTGAGCTGAGCTGCTGCTGTGCCTGAGTACTTTACACCAAAGGGAATCACCAATGGAGGATCATCAGCAGAACCTCCCATAAAAGCGGCCGGTAGAATCGCCTTTTGGATAATTAAGTTGTCTAGAATATTTACGGATGCACTTACTTGTGGCAATCCCACTGACCGAATCTCACCGATGCGCGATTCGGCGCTTTGGGCATCAGTTTGGGTATTTTTGACGTTGATATTGTGCGTTATGCCATATTGAATAGCTTCTTGAAGACTATAACGCGTTTGGCTGTAGGCAGGAAAGAGCGGCAACAAAAGCATTACCAGCCATTTCCATTTGAGTTGAAGGTGTTGCATATAAATGTTTGAGAAATTGGATTGTTAAGAAATTGGGCTGTTATTAGAAGATGTATAGTGGTTTGATAATCATAGTTTTAGAGGAATTTAAGTAGTGAAACAATTTAAGATAGCTGTTAATAGGTACTTTTATTGTTGAATAAGTGTGCAGTAGATTGGGGTAGGGTAATGTGTGTTTTGTTATATTCTTCATACAAAATCAGTCCCTCATCCGTAACGATACCTCGCAAAAAATGGTCAAGCAACTCAAGCTGAGTTTCTAAAGGATTGAATTGACCCAATGGAAAAATGTATGGATCAAGACCCATTTCGATTTGTTCGAGTCGTAGGCGTGCAATCACTTCTATGTTGATATCAGCGCGGTAAAGCCCCATTTCGATGCCTTTGTTTAGATTACGGCGGATTAACTCTAGTACAAATCCTTTTTTGTATTGTGAAAACATATCCCAAGCTTGGGGATAATACTTCTTGATGTCGAAAATTGCCGAAGGGTTCAAGCCTGACATCGTTTGGCGCATCATTTCGGCACCCATTACCGCTTCGGCGATAGGGTTAGGGGCTTCGTTGTGGATTTGTTCAGAAATAAAATGGTCACATTCAAAATGATGTTTTACCCCGGCACAAACCATCGAATTTTTGTCTTCAAAATGCTGATAAATGGTCTTCTTCGATATCCCTAGTTCTCTAGCAATATCGTCCATTGTAACACTCTTTACCCCAAACCGAAAAAACAGTTCTTGGGCTTTTTCAAGGATTCTTTCTCTCACTATCTATTTTCACTTTTTTTAGGTGAAAACTTTGGAAACTATAAGAAAGTTCAAAGTTTCCAAAGTTTTTTTTAGGTTTTATTGAAAGATAATATTTGGAGAAAGGGCTGTTAATAGGCTAAATATTTACTACAAATAAAATATTCTACACTGACAACGGTATGTCAGTAGTGATTGGGTCAAAGAAAAAAACTTTTAGAAACTCAAAAATAGTGCTGCGCGGCACTTTCTAGTTTGGTACTTTTTTTAGAAAAAATTGTTTTTACTATTTCTTTTAAAATAAGTATTACAAATGTAAAAGCAGCAGTTGTGGTAGGCTATTGAAATAGTGCGAACTGGGAGAAAAAGCGGACAAAAGGGAAGAATCAGGGTATAAAAAAGAAAAAGAAGAGTTTAAAACTCTTCTTGTATCTGTGGCTCCGCTTTGATTTTGTTGTTTTCTTCATCTACAAGTCGGTTAATTTCTTTGATAACTTCAAAAAATATAACCAATTTTTCGAGGGGGATTTGCTCTCGCAACATAGTATTGAAGGAAATGACTCCTTCGCGAGCCATATCACGCTTTACCCGACCCTCTTCGGTCAAAAACACTTTCACAAAACGTTTGTCATTTTCGTCAATTTCGCGCCTAATCCAACCTTTTTCTTCGAGGGTTTTAAGGGTACGGGTGAGGCTGCGAGGTTCCATCCCAATCGAAGGGCCAATCTTAGTAGCAGGAGTACCGGTTTCGGTATCAATATTTAGGAGTACATACCCGATAGCCATCGTCATCCCATAGCGACGCGAAGCGTAGGTGTTGTACATGCGTGAAATAGCATGCCATGCCCATTTGATGTGAAAGTCAACAGTTTTTTCTTTACGCATTGCCTATATTGGATGTCAAATGATATGTCTTAAAGTTAATAAAAATATACTATTTAGCTTCAAGAAAGTTGACATATATCAACTAGGCAAATATAGTTTTTAATCTTGATATGTTTATATAGCGTTTAAGTAGTTGATACTTTACGCTTTGATAAATATTGACGTATCACTCTGCCAATGATCATACCACCAATCATCCCCGGCATAATCCAAGTAGCGATATACACACTACTAGGTGCATCAGGAAAAACATAGCGGACATTGACCAACGCAAAAGCCGTAAATGTAGCAATATAAGAACCACCCATGCGCTCAATATGAATAAAAAACCACTCTTTGGGGCCATATTTGGCAGAGGAGGGTTGGAGGTATTTCCGAAAATCATAACGGGCACTTGAGCCACTAAAAACCCCGAATACAATGAATAGAATACCCATCATATTAACAGTTTCGTGTGTAAGACTTTGAAAAAGTAAGCTAATACCATACATAAGCATGGCTAGAGCAGTAAGAGCCATAAGTCCTGAAATACCCCAATCATACCAACGGGTAGGAGCTCCGTTGCGTTGTGTTAGGGATCTTTTACCCGTAAAACATAAGTAAAAACTAAAAATAGCAATGCCTGTTAAAAACAAACGCCCGTCGTTGAGAGGGGAAATGACTACCAAAAGCAACGCTGTGATAGCCACAACGACCATAGACCAGTAATAGATGAGGCCGGTGACGTTGTGTAGACGTCCTCCTTTTTTTGAAAACATAGGGATAAGTCCTACAGTAAGTGCTACAAAACCAATGAATACGTGTGCGAAGATGAGAAAAGGTTTCATGTCTGTAAAGGTTTAAAATGATGAACCAAATCTCGTGAACAGTGAAGTATAAAACAGAGGATTTCAGATGAATCTACACCAGTGAAGAGTCAGAAATCAGAAGAAGAGGTTGAAGTGGTAAGACAAAAGAGGGTTTTATAAACTTATTTTATAAATATCTAACCGCAAATTCATGACAAGCACTACTTAGCTTAGCTATATCTTCGGTGGTATGCCATGCACTGAGTACAATACGAGTATTGGCTTTGTCGGTGGGTTTGGGATAGGAAAAACTATAAATGAGAATGTTTTTCTCTAGTAAAAAAGCATACAGCTCGTCGTGGGGCGTATAAAAAACGGGGTAGTTGTCTGTAAATGGAAAAAGAGAGAGCGACGTTACCGACGATGAAAATTGTTGAAGATTTTGCTGTAACTGAAGATAGGCCGATTCGTATAAAGAATCTGAATGAAGGTAAGCATATAAATTGGTAGGAGCGATAGGAGAACAGCCGCCAAAATAAGCCGAATGACGAATGTGTTGGATACTATCTATATCAGAAAAAATAATTCCTCCTGCTAAACCCATACCTTTGGCCAAAGAGGCAGTTACGATTATGCGAAGATGGTTAAGTTTTGGCAACCTCCCCCAAATCCCATTTCCCTTTGCTCCACTGACTCCAAGCCCATGTGAATCGTCTACCACCACTACAATTTCATGTGTATTTGGAAGGGATTTGAGCCATTCAAAATCGTAGGCTTTACCCCGTAAAGCATCTACAGAATTGGTGACAATCGCCACTTTTGAACTTGAAATAGTTGCCAATATTTGAGTAATAGACTGACTCCACTCTTCAAAAGAAAGCGTAGAAATTTCGACTTGGGGTAAATGCCAAACCGCAGGATGAGCATCGGGTGAATACACAAAAGTGTAGCCTTCGAGCATTAATTGCCGAATTACCGCTTGCCCAGCCAACATGCCCGAAGACAAGGTAAGTGCCTTAGGTGCTCCTACCCATGTAGCGAGCTTTGCTTCTGCTTCTTCATAAATACCTAGCTGTAAGTTACCGTTGCGAGAGCTACCGTATACATTTCCATAATCATCCACTCCATCTTTGATAAGTGCTTGAAAGTGGGGGTTTTGGGGGAGACCTAAATAAGAGGTGCCACTGAAATAGAGGTATTCTTTCCCCTCAAGTAAAATAGTGCGATTGGGAAGGTGTGTTGTTTGATAAAAGTGGTTCACGTTCAGAGTTTTGCCTATATGATAGTTTTTAAAGAAGCTCCTGTACCATTTTCGTTGGCAAAGATTATTTTGCCATTGTCAAAAGTGACTCCCGTGGCGGGGTCGTTGGCGATGAGTAATGTACCATCCATGTCTACATAGTCTAACAGTGGTAATAAATGTGCAATCGCCGAAATTCCCACGCTGCTTTCATTCATACACCCTACCATTGTTTGCATTCCGAGTCTTTTGGCTTCTGTGAGCATTCGACGGGCAGGAGTGAGCCCCCCACATTTGGTAAGTTTTACGTTTACTCCATGAAAATACCCTTGACATTTGGCTACGTCGCTTTCTACAATACAACTTTCATCAGCAACGCATGGTAATGCACTTTTAAGGTATACTTCTTTCATTCCCTCCCAATCATGAGCAGGGAGGGGTTGTTCAATAAATTCTACCCCCCATTTTTTGAGTTCAAAACTATATTCTATGGCTTGAGGCGCATTCCACGCACAATTGGCATCCACTCTGAAAACCGCATCTGTGTGTTTGCGTAGTTCTTTGATAATCTCCAAATCATGAGCGGTACCAAGTTTTATTTTATAAAGCGGCCAAGGAAATTCGTTCATTTTGGCAATCATCTTATCAATACTATCTATCCCAATAGTATAATCAGTAATGGGTATTGAGTCTAGCGAAAGCCCCCATGCATCATATAGTTTTTTCCCTTGTTTTTTTGCCCACAAATCATTAGCTGCTTCATCAAGGGCGCATTGTGCAAAGGGGTTATCTAGCAGAAAGGGATGAGTAGTTTCCCATAATTGTTCGGGAGATGATAGCGAATGATTTTCGATAAGCTCACGGATATTTTCTAGGGCACTTATCATGCTATCAATAGTGATACCGTAGTACTTATTGGAAGTGGCTTCTCCAAAACCGCTGAAGGCTCCCTCTTTTAGTTCAACAATAAAAGTAGGCTGTGAATCGCGCGAGTCGTGAGCGATAGTGAAAGTATGACGAAGGCGTAAGTTAAATTGATGAAAGAAAAGTTGCATAGCAATAATATAAAAAGCCTACCGAAAGATAGGCTAAAAGATCAAGTACAAACTTAGTATTATTTTAATCGGTCGAAAAGCCGGGTGGGCAAATGATGGAGTAAAAAGTATAGCTTATCGTAATCGACGTGTAATAATACATGTCTTTGGTGGTTGGATTGCCTAGCTGAGTTTTTTGCGATAGAGGAACATTACTCCCCAAATCATCTAAGTAGTCTGTAAACAGCTTACGAGTTCCAAACTCAAACTCTAGGCTCCAGGGACGTTTAAATTCCCATTTGATACCTGCTCCAAAAGGAATATTGAGCTGGGTAGTTTTATAATCGCTTGTTTTAGTACGAGGCTTGAATTTGTAAAAGCCCAATCCTCCAAATAAGTAAGGGGTCCAATTTTTGACCTTTCTTTTCTGACTATAATTTAAAAAATTATACTCCGTAATCAGACTTCCTTCGGTAATACGGGATCTAAAAGAAGCATTACGCGCTTGATTGAAAGGATCCGGTGAGCGGCTGTCTTTGGCTCCAGTGATACCCAATGTCCCGCCTGCTCTCAGCGATACCGAGGGGCTGATGTTGTAACGAAAAAAGGCGTGCCCACCTGGCAAATAATTTTGTACATTAAAAGCAGGTGATAGGTCCCCTTTGTAGTTAAACCCGCCTAAACCAGCACCTATATTGATACGTTGAGCGATTGTTCCTAAAGAAAAGGCTCCCCACAGGAAGCCAATAAAGAGGATTTTTATGCTATACTTCACGGTTTTATCTCGTCTCTTTTGAATGATTATCAACGAATAGGAGGACACTTTATTTTACTTGGAATTACGTAACTGACCGTGATACTCGACAAAAGGTATTGATCTTTGCGAGAAGAACTGCCTCTATAATCACCTTGTTGATACCCACCTAAAGGTTCGGCAAAAGGATCGACTGAAGGATCAGCATTGGGTTGAGTAATTCTCCTCACCATTTCAGTACGATCTTTGCCGGTACGTGCTGATACACGCTCTAAGGTACGATTTGACATGGCGCGAGCCAAATCGTTTTTGAGGACATTAGGATCTGGATATAAACCGCCCACATCATCAAGATAATCAGAACCACTGAAGCGAAACCCGCCTTCGAAACTGATATTCCAACGTTCGTTGTACTTCCAGCTGAACCCCACTCCTAGAGGAATCGCATACGTGACCAATGAATAAGGCTTGGCATAGCCAGGCTGTCCTTGTCCTTCGGTACCTAATGGTTGGAGGGCCACCCACTCATTATTAAAAGGTGCTTCGTTGGGGCTTTTGGCTTTGGGGTTATGCGCCAAAACAGCGATACCGCCAAACAAATAAGGAGTAAAAGTAGCACGTCGATTAGGGCTACGGCCATCTCCTCTGAGTTTATAGATACCCACTAAGCTGAGTTCTTTGACATCGTTACGGAAATGCAAGTTACGGACATAAAAACTAGGGTGAGGTTTGCCGCCGCGGTTGTAATATTCATCATCGCCTGCTAGCCTTGCCCAAGTAAGCCCTAAGCGTGCCGCCAAGTGAGGCGTAAAATGCCTTGTATATCCAGCATTTACATTCCAACGCATCATCTTAAATACAGTACTGATGGGAGTGCGATAAGGCGCAAGTTCACCCATGTAACTAGAAGTACCGAGTCCAAAATTGACCGTTGAGTATTGCTCAAAGAGATTTCGCCGACGGCGTTGGGCTTCGGAAGTGTACGTCAATAGTAGCGTGACCAACACAGAACCTAAAAATACTTTGAATTTCATTCGCTTTACTGATTGATGCGTGACTTTTGCTTTCAACGCATAAATGAACACATTTATTGAATACCCATACAAAAATTGCGCCGAGAATTAATTTCGGGCATCCAAACCCCAATGTAGTTTTGTGCGTAATGTCTCCACGAAGTTATCTTGGTTGAGTTTGACCAGGCGGGCATTGAAATTTTCTCTCTTTACCATCAAAGTTACAGTTTCGTCTACGATTCGGAAGCGAGAATCTAGAGACACCAAAAAATTGTTACTACGACTTTCTACCCTAAAACTTAATTTACTAGCATCAGGGATAATCATGGGACGCACGTTAAGATTATGAGGGCTAATAGGGGTGATAATGAAAACGTTGTTGGTCGGTAATACCACTGGCCCTCCGCAGCTTAATGAATAGCCTGTAGAACCTGTAGGAGTGGATACAATCAGGCCATCAGACCAATAGGAGTTTAAAAATTCGCCATCTAGATATGCATGAACGGTAATCATCGACGACGTATCAGTTTTGGTAATGGTAAAGTCATTGAGGGCAAAATTGTAATCTTCAAACAAATCTGCGCTTGAATGCAGGCTCACAAGAGTGCGATCTTCGATTTGAAACTGTTGATCAAAAAAAGATGCAAGGGCTTTTTGTATACTAGCGGGTGATACCGTAGCCAAAAAACCCAACCGCCCTGTATTAAAGCCCAGAATAGGAATTTGACGAGAACGAGCCTGCATTACGCATTCAAGCAAAGTACCATCTCCCCCGATACTAAAGATAAAATCAGTGTCGGGCGCTCCGTGCGGATGAAGATAGGTTTTTTCAGAATAGGAGTTAATACCTACGCTCTGAAGAAATGAATAAAACGAAGACGAAATCGAAACTTCGACCTGTTTTTGATGGAGATTATCAAACAGGGTTTGTACAAAAGGTGCCGTCTCTAAGGCAAAATTGCGTCCATGAATGGCGATTTTCATCTGTATCGCTTCGGGGATAGATTTGGACGCAAAGGTATGATATTACTCTTTCAAACAATGCGTTTGTGCACAATCTCCCTGCAAAAGACTCTTTAGAATAGATATTGGGTCTTAAAATTATAAAATTAAAGACCTTATTGCGTTTTGTTACAAAAGAAAAAGCGCCTTGAGTGGTTAGGTTTCTAAATATCTCATCAGTAAATCCAACCGATGACGATCTGGACTATCGAAAGGAGTACTTCCAAATACATTTTCGACGGTGTACCCAAAACGTTCGAGTGTAGCTACTACTGCCGAAACTTCGGAATGATTGAGCTTAAGGGTTAGAGTAGCTTGGTCGAGAGCACCGTATTCAGAGCCAGAGAAATAAGTACTTATAATTTTAGTATTATTTGATTCAACAAGTCTGCTAATGTCGGTCAATGAGTAGTCTCGATTGGCCATTTTCAGAACTACAATCGCCCCTGTCTCTTGACTACCGAGTAGCGTAGCAAACTTAGCCATCATATCACTGACCAGAATAGTGCCCGCGTATAGGTTGTCTTCATCCAAGACGGGTACTGTATCGAGCTGATAGCGATTTGCAATGCCTATCACTTCATAGATATGCTGAAATAGATTGGCATGGATAGGATTAGGAGGTAAGTTTAGCTCCGAAAGTGTTTGTGTATCGTCAAGCAGGTTTAACAAAGTATCCTCACTTAGCAAGCCTTTGTAGATTTCTTCATCTACTAAAGCGAGCTGTCTTGTACCGTATTCGTCCATTAAGTCAACGGCTTGCCCTACTGAGTCGAATGGTCTCAGTATCGGGGTGGTAGGGTTGATGAGTTCTTCGGCAAGCATGGGTGATAAGTGTTTTTTGTGAAAACTTAGAAAAGTTATTTAAAGTTTCCAAAATTATGGAGTGAATTCTTTGATATTAAGCGCATTTTAAATTTCGAATTACAAAAATCGTGCCTTGTGCCTAGGAAAAATCTATTTTGAAATTACAAAAACTACATTTTGATAATGATAAATTCTACACGTCGATTGCGTTGGCGTTCACTTTCTGAATTGCCTTTCGTGACGGGTCGTGTAGGACCTAAGCCTCGCGCTTCTACGCGGCTCGAATCGATTCCTTTGTCCACCAAATATTTTTTGACGGCATTGGCACGATTTTGGGAAAGTTCCACATTTTTGTCAAAATCACCAAGATTGTCAGTGTGCCCTTCTACTCTGATTTCCATATTAGGGTTTTCCTTCATCAATACCAACAAATTGTTGAGCTCAGAGGAAGAGGCAGGAAGAAGGTCATATTTTGCGACATCAAAATAAATATTGTTGAGTGTAATCGCTTCGCCTACCGCAATTGGAGTCAGCAAAATATCGTTACTTATTTCTTGGCCTGCTTTGGTTTGGGTTAAATCAAAGGCTCCATTGGCCGGAAAATACCCCTTGGCCGACGTAGAATAGGCATACTTGTTGCCAGCATCTAAGCTGATTTTGAATTTCCCTGAACTTGCCGATAGTTGCATTGAGTCTAGCCCATTGTTTTCACTTGGAACTATATAGCTGATTTTAGCGGCAATCGGAGCTTTAGTTTTGGCATCTATGATGCTGCCTTTTACTGTCACTAAAGCTGGGGCGGGAGTTTCAACAACAGGCGGCGCGGGATTAGTTTGTGGTTTTTCTACCACTACAGGTGGTTCTTCCTTTTTAGTTTCGGGTTGGGGTTTGGGTGTGGCAGGAGGGGGCGTTTTTGGGTTTCGGATATGAATTCCATAAAAATTCCAAAACTGCTGAGAGCCACGGTCATCCCCTTCAAACATATCAAAAACCTCAATACCGGGGTCGAGTCGTCGAAAATAAACCCTAAATTTTACTTCCATACCTGGTTTGACCACCAAAGTATCGGGACTAATAGGTATCCCTTCAGCTCTTACAAACCGAAATTTTTTGGTGGCATCCCCAGGTTTGTAGAGGCGACTGCGTGGGTCAATATGAATCCATTCAGTAGAAGTGCCTCGTTCCATCAAACCCCTAAACTCAGGAAAAACTTTGTAAAGTTCTTCCATATCTCGGCCACCTCGGCGATTAGAAATACTGCGCGTATTTTTATAGGTGAAGTGCATAATGGTATAACTATCAGTGAGTTCTACTTTGGTGATAGTTACATAAGCCTGAGATTGCCGCTCTACATAAGGACTAAGAGTCGTGATTTTTTGGGAAAAAGCCTCAACGACCATCAGGCAAGAAATGGCAAATGAATATAAGATTCGTTTCATGGTCAAAAGGAGTAGTTACTCTCTCGCCCCAATAACGCCCTTAGGAAGTGATTAGTGCGAGCAGTTTGTTAAAAATAGTTAATAATCGGCCGTTCAACATTCCTTTTGACCAATTACCTAAAAAATATTTAATTTTTCAAATCAATATTTAGATATTTGTCTAAATACTTAAATGAGATGAATACACTTTTTCGGGCATTAAACGACCCAACCCGCCGCCAAATCCTAGAAATACTGCGTGAGGGAGACCTCACCGCTGGCGAGATTGCCGAACGCTTTGAGATGACTAAACCTAGTATTTCGCATCATCTGGATTTGCTCAAACAAGCGGCGTTAGTGGTAGCCGACAAACGTGGGCAGTTTATTTATTATAGCCTCAATACTACCGTTTTAGATGAATTAATGTCTTGGATTTTTAACCTTAAACAATCATGAAAAAGAACATTGCCCTTTGGACTTGGGGTGTAATTGCTGCCCCTATGATGTATTTGGCTTTTGTCTGGAATCAGCTGCCCGATATAGTCCCGACTCATTTTAGCCCTAGTGGCGAGCCTGATGGATTTGGGTCAAAATGGACGTTAATGATTTTGAGTGCGATTTCGATTGGGATGTATTTTTTTATGAAATACGTACCCAAAATCGATCCGCGCCTTGATCAAGCTCAGCTTTCGGAGCACTATCCTAAGCTTATATTACTTATTTTAACTTTTTTGAGTGCGGTTCATGTGTTGGTGATTCGGTCGGCTATCCAAAGAGTAACCGACGAATTGTTCGTTAATTTGGTGTTTGTGGGGGTGTTTTTACTGTTGGCTGGAATCGGCAATTATCTCAACAATATTAAATCAAACTATTTTATAGGAATACGCACCCCTTGGACTTTAGAGAGCGAGTCGGTTTGGCGCAAAACCCATCAAATGGGCGCTCGTCTATTTTTTGCCATAGGTATTGTAGGGGCGTTGGTGGTGGTATGGCTGCCTGAAGTCTGGAAAATTGTCTGGACGGTAGGTCTTACAATGGTAACTACGTTTGGTTTGTTGATTTATTCGTATGTGGTATACCGCCAAGAGAAAAGTAATTAAACTTGATTCATTCAAATGTCGTACTCATGAACGCTAAATTCAAATATTGTTTATTCCTAATAACATTTTTAGTGAGTTGGTCGGCCTCTTCTCAAGGGCTATACGAAGGAACCCTAACTACGCTGAAAGTGGGGTTAGAACTTAATCCTGCTACAGGAAAGGCCCTTCTTTATATTCCTGAGCAGGGGGTGTTTGCGCATGATATTCAGAATCCTATTTTTCGAAATGATAGTTTGATTGCTGATTTAAAAGCTTTTAATACAGTATTGACAGGAAAAATAAGCGACAGCAATTTTGACGGAAGCTGGAAACAAAATGGATATGGAATGCCCTTGAAACTTCAAAAAGTGTCCAATTTATCTTTTCTAAGGCGTCCGCAACATCCTATTCCTCCTTATCCCTATGCGGTAGAAGATGTAAAATTTACTAATGTTGACAAGTCGATTACGTTTGGCGGAACTTTTACTTACCCTCCTAGCAATCATCCCTTAACTACGGTGATTTTGATAAGCGGGTCGGGACAGCAAGACCGCGATGAAACCCTCTTTGGCCATAAACCTTTTTGGGTAATCGCCGATCATCTAAGTCGCAACGGATTTGCGGTCTTGCGGGTAGATGACAGGGGGGTAGGGCAGACCACAGGCAGAGTAGGTACTTCGGCTGATTATGCCCAAGATGTACTTGCTGCTATGGCCTACCTCAATACTCGTAAAGAAGTGAATCCCCGAAAAATAGGCTTGATAGGACATAGTGAAGGCGGAATTATTGCTCCTATGGCAGCCGTGGCTTCAAAGCAGGTGGCTTTTATGGTGTCGTTGGCGGGGGTTGGAGTCAAAGGATATGATTTATTGCTCCAACAAAACGATGATATGTTGAAAAAAACAGGAGTAGGGGAGGCTTTTAGGGGGCATTATCGGTCGCTCAATTCGGCCTTGTATGATGTAATACTTCGTAATTCTTTAGAAAATGACCTTAAAGATAGCTTGCAAATTGCTTTTGATAATTGGCTCCAAAAACAACCCGACGCAGTACTAGGGCAAATGGGATTTAAGAGCGAAATAGGTAAAAAATCAGTAACTCGACAATTTGACACGCTCAACTCTAAATGGTATCGTTATTTTTTAAAATACGACCCACAGCCCGTTTTGGTTCAGGTCAAAATTCCGGTATTGGCACTCAATGGTGGTAGTGATTTGCAAGTATCGGCCAAAGAAAACTTAACAGGGTTTGAGAAAGGGTTGGAAGCTGCGGGCAATAAAAACTTTAAAATAGTAGAATTGGCGGGGCTCAATCACCTTTTTCAGAAATGTCAAAAATGCACCGTTGCCGAATATGGCATTTTGGAAGAGACCTTTTCGACGGAAGCATTAGACCTCATTATTGATTGGCTAAAAAAACGGTAGAATCTATTTCAGAAACCCATCCCATAGTAGCTTGAGCGCCACTGCTATAAACACTAAACCTGTAGCGATATTGATATAATGAATCACTTTGACCGTAATCATTCGGCGGAGACGATGTGCATAAATAGCAAGCGCAGATTCGGTACCGCCTACTCCTATGAGACTCATTCCAAAAAACAAAATCATTTCGCTCAGGTCGTAGCGGCCTTTAGTACGGAGATAAGTAGCAATCGCTGCCCACGACATAAAATTGACGGGATTGAGGGCGTTGAGGGCTACACCTTTGAAAAAATATTTGAGATGAGAGCGGCGACGACTACGGTCATCGCCGTCAGGTTTGGGCTCTAAAGAGGGGATTTTAAAGAAATTTTTGATACCTAATATTACCAAAAAAACAATGCCTATGGCACTAACCCATTTATCAAAATGGTTGATTTGAGGTAAAAAAGAGGTTCCAAAAATGGCGGTAAATATAAAAAAAGCATCGCTTGCTACTACTCCCAAGGCGATTTGGACGCCGCTACGGTAGCCTCGTTCGATACTAGTCTGAATCAATGCAAAAAAAACGGTCCCAAAAGTAAGACATAACAAAATGCCAGCAATGAGACCATATAAAGCGGCTAAAAACATGCTATCGGTTTATCATTAAAACATTAAATTCCTCTCAAACGGGCTACTTTTAGCAAGCCCATGACGCTCAACGAATCGGTGATTTCGGAGCGCATCACCATCTCAATGGCTTCTTGGAGAGGGATACGAGCTACATGGAGCTGCTCGGTGTCTTCGGGCTGTTGTTGGGCTTGGATGAGGTCTTCGGCTATATACAAAAAACCTTCTTCATCGCCTACAGAATTGGAAAGGTGTACACGGGCGATTTTGGTCCATTTAGCCGCCACTAAGCCCGTTTCTTCCAACAACTCGCGTTTGGCACCTTCGAGCGGGTCTTCATTCATGGGTCCCCCTCCTTCGGGGATTTCCCACGAGTATTCTTCTAAGGGATAGCGATATTGGCCTACCAAATAAGTATAACCTTCATCGTCGATAGGGATTACGCCAATGGCTTTATTTTTATAATGAACTACACCATAAATCCCCGACCCCCCACTAGGATTGAGCACTTCTTCGTGTCGGACTTGAATCCATTTGTTGTCATATACTACATTGGAAGTCAGGGTTTTCCAAGGATTGGTATGGTCAAAAGGTAATGACATAATCGTAAAAATGAGTAATTGCTTCTAAATAACTTCGTAACTTTGGGCTTCATCACCCCACTTGAAAAGCTGTGCAAGTTAGCCAAAAATCTAAATTTCGTTGGATAATCGTTTCCCTTACTTTAAGTATTGTTTTGATGGTGATTAAGTTTGGTGCTTATTATCTGACTCATTCCAACGCCATATTGAGTGATGCTTTAGAATCTATTATCAACGTTATTGCTAGTGGTTTTGCTTTTTATAGTATCTATCTTTCATCTCAACCCAAAGACCACGATCACCCCTATGGTCACGGCAAAATTGAATATTTTTCTTCGGGTTTTGAAGGGGCTTTGATTATCATTGCGGGCGTTTGGATTGCGGTCGAAGCCATCCAACATTTTATTCATCCCGAGCCTATTCAGCACTTAGATTGGGGTGTTTGGCTTATTTTGTTGACCGTGATTCTTAATGGTGGCGTGGGATATTATCTCCAAAAAGTAGGTAAGCAGACCCGCTCAGAAGCACTGATTGCGGATGGTAAACACCTCATGACCGACAGCGTGAGTAGTGTCTTGATTTTGGTAGGATTAGGACTTTTGATGCTTACTGGGCTTCAGTGGATAGATAGTGCTGCTTCGCTTGTATTGTCGATGATTATATTTTATAATGGATTTAAGCTTATAAGGCGGTCGGCGGCAGCCCTCATGGACGAAACAGACCCCGAATTGATGGAGCACATAGTAGAGCTAATCAAAGATCACAAAAAGGAGTATTGGATAGATGTACACAATATGCGTATTCAGAAATATGGTTCTGATTTACATATCGATTGCCACTTGACATTGCCTTATTATTGGGATTTAAAACAGGTACATGAGGCTGTTCACGAATTTGAAGATGCACTCGAAGCTGATGCTGAAGGAAATGTAGAGCTTTTTATTCACGCCGATCCTTGCTTACCAGCTTGCTGCAAGTATTGCCGGGTGACAGAGTGCCAGGTGCGTACCAAGGCATTCAAAAAGGACATTGATTGGAGCATTCACAACCTTGCCAAAAATCAGAAGCACTTTGTGGAGGCAGAGTAGGATATAGGGTTTTATTTAATTTTTTTAATAAACTTTTTATAGTTTAATAAGTTGTAATACAGGTGTTTAATGTTTTGGTTGTAAACTTTCTTAAAATTTAACATGAAGTTTTGGAATCGGATTTCTTAACTTTGTGTTAACAAATCGTCACACACTTCATACTCCCTGATGAGCGACGTCATAAAGCACGAATGCGGTATAGCCCTCATTCGACTCCGCAAGCCGTTTCAATATTATATTGACAAATACGGCACACCCCTCTACGCAGTTTATAAGTTGCACACTTTGATGGAAAAGCAAGTAAACCGAGGCCAAGATGGCGCGGGTGTTGCTAACATCAAGCTGGAAGTCCCGCCCGGACACCGCTATATCAGTCGGTATCGGTCGGTTGATCAGCAACCTGTGGCAGAGATTTTCAAGAAGGTTCAGAAGAAATTCAAAAAAGCCTTCAAAGAACTCAAAGGCGATGACAAAGATCTTCGCTACGACGCCAAGTGGCTACAAGAAAACGTTGCCTTTACGGGCGAGGTTTGGCTTGGACACTTGCGCTACGGTACACACGGTGCCAACGAAATCGAAAATTGCCATCCGATGTTGCGCCAAAATAGCTGGCGTAGTCGCAATCTAGTGGTGGCCGGAAATTTCAATATGACCAATGTTGATTCACTTTTCGACAAGTTGGTGTCATTAGGTCAGCATCCCAAAGACCGTGTAGATACAGTCACGGTAATGGAAAAAATCGGGCATTTCTTGGATGAAGAAAACCAACGTGTTTTTGATCGTTTCAAAGGAATTTACGAAAACCCAGATTTGTCTGATGTCATTGAAGACAATATGGATATGGTCCGCGTACTTCACCGCTCTTGCCGCGATTTTGATGGCGGCTTTGCGATGTGTGGTATGACAGGCTCAGGACAGGCTTTTGTGGTAAGAGACCCTTCGGGTATTCGCCCGGCTTATTATTATGCCGATGATGAAGTGGTAGTAGTGGCTTCCGAAAAGCCCGCTATCAAGGCGGCGTTCAATGCCAATTACGCTGATATTAAGGAGATTAATCCTGGCCATGCACTTATCATTGACAAATATGGCGAGTATGATCAACATCAAATCCTCAAACCACTCGAAAAACGTTCGTGTAGTTTTGAGCGTATTTATTTCTCCCGTGCTTCTGACCCTGATATTTATCATGAGCGCAAAATGCTCGGTAAATTGTTGATTCCTCAAATTTTGGAGGAAGTAGATTACGATCTTGAAAACACTGTTTTTTCCTATATCCCCAACACCGCCGAAACCGCATTTTTTGGGCTTATCGAAGGCTTGGAAGATTATTTGGCCAAGCAGCGTAAAAGTGCAATACTCAACCGAGACCTTTCTCCCGAAGAATTGGAAAAGGTGCTTTCTTTTAGACCTCGTATCGAAAAACTAGTGTCGAAAGATGTAAAGCAACGAACGTTTATCACCAACGACGACGCTCGTGAAGAAATGGTATCGCATGTGTATGATATGACGTACGAGGTAGTCAGAAAAGGAGTGGATACGATTGTAGTAGTAGATGATTCTATCGTAAGAGGTACTACTTTGGAGAAAAGTATCTTACGCTTGCTCGACCGACTTGGGCCTAAAAAAATCGTGATTGTATCTTCGGCTCCCCAAATTCGCTACCCCGATTGCTATGGTATCGATATGTCGAAAGTCAAAGATTTTGTGGCGTTTAGAGCGGCCTTACAGCTTCTCAAAGAGAGTGGTTTGGACAATCTTCGCGATGAAGTTTATGCTCAATGTGTAGCTTCGTTGGAAACGGGCAATGCTACTCAACAAAATTTTGTGAAGGCATTGTTTGATCGTTTTACTCCTGAAGAGGTATCTCGAAAAGTAGCGGAGATAGTACGCCCTAAAGATTTGAAGGCCGAGCTATCGGTTATTTTCCAAACAGTCGAAAATCTCCATGAAGCTTGTCCCAATCACAGCGGAGACTGGTATTTTACGGGCAATTATCCCACTCCTGGTGGCAATAGAGTAGTAAACAAAGCCTACGTTAACTTCTACGAAGGTAGAGGTATTGTAAGAGCGTATTGATAAAAAACTTCTTATTAATCCAGCTAAAAGTCAAAGCTTTAGCTGGATTTTTTTGTGCTTATACACCAAGAAATTGATTATAAATCAATGTTTGAACGCTTATACAATAGGTCTCAAATGTATCTTTATGAAATCAATTTCACGTCGTGATTTTTTACAATCTTCGGGTATGATTATGGGGGCGGCTCTATTGCCTTCTATGAAGTGGAAAGGGCAAGCACTGCGGCTCGGTGGACCTATTTTTCTCAAAACAGAAGACCCCTTCGAACTAGCCAAAGAACATCGGAGATTGGGATATAGTGCGGCCTATGTACCCAAAGTCGAATTGAAAGATACCGACCGGATAGCGGCCTTGCGTAAGGCATTTGCCGCCGAAAATGTGATAATAGCCGAAGTGGGAGCATGGGTGAATATGCTGGATACCGATGCTCAAAAAAGAAAGAAAAATCTCGATTATGTGACCGAACGTTTAGCTTTGGCCGAAGAAATTGGCGCTTTGACTTGTATCGATATCGCGGGTTCGTTCAATCCCAAAAGCTGGGATGGGCCTGATGCTCGCAATCTCACTAAAGAATTTTTTGATGCTACGGTCGAAAACTGCTGTAAGGTAATAGATGCCGTCAAGCCCAAAACGGCTAAGTTTTCTTTAGAAATGATGGGCTGGAGTTTGCCCAACGACGCCGATTCGTGCTTGCAATTTATCAAAGCCATTGACCGTCCTGCTTTTGCGGCCCACGTGGATATTGCCAATATCATCAATTCTCCCGAACGCTTTTACAACAATACGGTCCTTATCAACGATACTTTCAAAAAACTCGGGAAGTGGATTGTATCATGTCATGCCAAAGACGTAGTAGGAAAAGATGTGCATTTTGCCGAGACTATGCCCGGTCGTGGTGGAATGGACTATGTGGCGTACTTGCGTAACGTAACTGCGCTCCCGCGTCAGGTACCCTTGATGCTTGAACACCTACGTACCCCCGAAGAGTACGACGAAGCAAGAGGGTATGTGATGAAAGTGGCCAAAGAAACCCAAATTCCACTTGCTTGATTTTTAGGGGACACGCTCAAATTTGCTCCTTGCTCCGATTTTACATACATCCAAAATGAAAGAATCATCGGTGAGCGCAATATCCCATACATCACAACCAATACAATCTACTAAAAAACAGGTTGGATTCACAGGTAAGTTTTCCTGTGGAGTGATTTTGTAGTTTTCTCCGTTGATATTAAGGGAAATAGGTCCGCAGCAAACAGGTAGGCCGTCTTCTTGTAAAATGACTCCATCAAAACGAAAAGAAATAATGTAGGATTGCTTGCCAGCATTGCGCCATATTTTCTCACCATTTTCGAGGTATTCATTGGCTATCAAACGCCACTTTCCTACTAGAGGCTTCAAAATAGGGGCTGGAATGTTTTTTTCTTTACAACTAAGGGTCAATACAAAAATCAAAAAGTAAAAAATTGTTTTCATATCATGACGCGTTTTTGTGGCTATACGAGAGAATTTGTTTTATAAGACGCTTTGGATGCATATTTCGTTGTAAATCATCCCATTTTTTGAGGGATTCGTCACAGATTTTCCATATCGCCTGGGCTTTCGGGTATTTTTGGATTGTCTAACCTAAAGATAGCCTTTTTTTGTTACTATGATTACACTCTCCCGCTTTCGTCAAATTGAGTTTTGGTTTATTACCTCGCTCGCCCTTTTATTTTTGATTATTCTGATTGCCGACAACTACAGTCATTATGCTCAAATATTAGTGCGTATCGACCGCTTGGAAGAAGACCGTATCTTTTTACGGTACAATTGGTGGCAAAATGGCTGCTGGCCCTTAATCAGCGTTTTTCTTACTACCTATGGCTGTTGGTATGTGCTAAACAATGTCATTTTTCCTCGTTTTTGGCCTCAAAAACCATTTCATTTATTGGCTTTTTGGGGGCTGTTAGGTGTTTTTTTGATGACTGGCATTTGGAATTACTTGTATTTTAGCAAAGAACTGGCATTGCGGCAAGATAGTAATTATCATACTATTGGGGCTAAAGTGGTATCTAATTATAGATTGTTGTACGTGGTTGTGAAGACCGTGGCTTTTTTTGCGATATTATCCGTTTATACCATTTTATCACAAATGTATCAGTGGACTTTACAACTATCGAATGACCAAAAAAGCCCACAAACCAAAGTCATGGAAGAGGGAAGTTGGTTGGCGATTTTGGGCTTTTGGGTGGTGTTGGCCTTTGGGTTTTTACGAAATAACGGCGGACAGGCAGTACTATTGCTTTGGATTCAAGGGGCTTTTATTCATGCGTATTTGTTTCATAATCAATTGATAGAATGGCCTTTTCGCACCAAGCGGACAGATCTCAGACCTAAGCAAATTTTTGTTTTGGTAGTTAGCTTGGTGAGTAGTTTTGGCGCGCTTATTTTTTCCCAATTCTTCAATATTTTGAATGGCTATCGTCGAATTTATTATTTCTTGTATTCAGTAAGAGCCGATGATTTGTTTGCATTTTGGTCTATATCGTTGGCAGGGGCTGTGGTGGTGACGATTGTTCGGCAGTTGTTGATAAAACCCCTAGAAGTAAACTTGAGCCGCAATCAAGCCGAACTTTCGGCGCTACGGGCGCAGATTAATCCTCATTTTTTGTTTAACGCCATGAATACGCTGTATGCGACGGCTATCGAAGAAAAAGCCGAAAAAACGTCGTTAGGAATTCAGCAATTGGCCGATATGATGCGGTTTATGATGCACGAAAACAATCAAGACCAAATCGACATTAGGCAAGAAGTGCAATATCTGCGCAACTACATTGATTTGCAGCGACTTAGGATTTCGGAGTCTGATAAATTTGAACTCAAAATTGATTTAGATGATTCGCTTTGCTTGAAGTCTGTAGCGCCTATGATGCTGATTCCGTTTGTCGAAAATGCTTTCAAACATGGTATAAGCCTACGCAATCAATCTTGGATTTTTATAAAGCTAAATTGTGATAGTGAGAGCTTGCACTTCAAAGTTCATAATAGCCTGCACCCTCGCCACGATCAAGACCCCGAGAAGCATTCATCGGGGATTGGGCTGGTCAATGTCAAAAAAAGATTAGAGCTGCTTTATCCTCATACCCATCAGCTTTTGATTCATCAGACCGAAAAAGAGTTTTCGGTGCATTTGGTGATTGATTTTCGAGGAAAAAGAAAGCGAAAAAAACTAGATTCTGTGTTGGTTAAGTATGATGAAATGACTTGATAGTATGGATAACCACGCTTTTCTGAGAGCGTGTTTATTTTTATATTTAAGTAAATTTATTCGTTTTAAGGGGAACTTTGTTCCTCTGTTTTTATACTATTGAAAGAAAAATGTATGATTGCTATTGCTATTGATGATGAGCCAAAAGCGTTGGATATTATGCGGGTTTTTACCGAAAAAGTCCCTTTCCTTGATTTGAAAGCTACCTTTCAAGATGCGTTTGAGGCATTAGATTTTCTCCAAAAAGAGCCCGTTGATCTCTTGTTTTTGGACATAAAGATGCCCGATATTTCTGGTTTGGAATTTTTGAGGGCCCTTCCTAACCCTCCCTTGGTGATTTTTACAACGGCTTATGCCGAGCACGCTGTTCAGAGTTATGATTTTGACGCGGTCGATTATTTACTCAAACCTTTTGCCATAAGTCGATTCTTGAAAGCCTGCACCAAAGCCCATGAAGCTTTTAAGGTGAAAGAATTAACTATCTCCGCTTTCACGCCGGCTTCTGAGAGTATTTTTGTTAAAAATGGATACGAACAAGTCAGGGTAATGCTGGAGGATATTTTGTATCTGGAGGCAGGCGGGAATTATGTATTGTTTGTAACAAAACAACAAAAAATAGCTTCTCGCATGACCATGAGCGAAGCAGAGGCCATGCTTGCGCCCGAGCGGTTTGTGAGGATTCATCGCTCGTATATTGTAGCCAAAGATAAGATAGAGCGGTTTGACCGCTACGAAGTAAGGGTAAATGGACAACTCATCCCTATTGGAGCTAATTATGGGCCTTTGCAATTGGCGAAAATTTAAAAAAACATACCGACTTACACGGAGCATGGCGGGTATTTTTAGTCCTGCCATGCTTTTTTTATTATTATTGCAAAAAATCAAAAACCCCCTTAACCAATGTCTAAACCTTCTAACCAAAATTCCCTTTTTGGGCTTCCCGTAATTGTGGCCGCACTTGGCTATTTTGTCGATATTTATGATTTGCTATTGTTTGGTATTGTGAGGGTACCAAGTCTCAAAGATTTGGGGCTCAATGAGCAGCAAGTGTCGGAAGTAGGGGCTTCTATTCTCAATTGGCAGATGGGGGGGCTGCTCTTAGGAGGGATTTTGTGGGGTGTTTTGGGCGATAAAAAAGGCCGTTTATCGGTTTTGTTTGGTTCGATTGTAACCTATTCAATTGCTAATATTCTTTGTGGATTTATTCAAGATACAAGCTTTTTGCCTGCTACAGAGCTTTATAAGTACTTGCGTTTTGTGGCAGGGGTGGGTTTGGCAGGTGAACTTGGCGCGGGGATTACTTTGGTTTCGGAGATTTTGCCCAAAGAACTACGAGCCATAGGTACATCACTCGTAGCGGGGATTGGGCTTTTTGGAGCGGTAGTAGCCTACTTTACAGTCGAAGTTTTTGGGGATTGGCGAGTGGCTTATTTTGTAGGTGGAGGGCTTGGCATTGGTCTATTATTATTGAGAATTGGCGTAGTGGAGTCGGGGATGTTTAAAGGCGTAACCGAACAGAAGCATATTGCCCGAGGCGATTTCTTATCTTTCTTTACCAATGGCGAACGTTTTGTAAGGTATCTAAAATGTATTGGAATTGGCTTACCTACGTGGTTTGTGATTGGGATATTGGCTACTTTCAGCAATGAATTTGGCAAAGCTTTGGGTATAGAAGAACCCATCAAACCGGGATTGTCTATCATGTGGTGTTACGTCGGTCTGGCAGGAGGCGATTTAGCCAGTGGTTTTATCAGTCATTATTTTCATTCTCGTAAAAAAGCCGTGGCACTTTTGATGGCTTTTGCGGGAGTATTTAGTTTAATTTATCTTTTTGCGGGCGTAAAGTCAGCTACTATGCTGTATGTGCTTTGTTTGGCGATGGGCTTCGGCATTGGGTACTGGGCTATGTTTGTGACGATTGGCGCTGAGCAATTTGGTACCAACCTCCGCGCTACTGCCGCCACCACGATTCCCAATATGGTGCGTGGAACAGTTATCTTTATGACAGGGCTTTATGGCTATTTCAAACCTTCTGTCGATGTGATTTATGCAGGTGCTATCGTGGGGCTTATTTGCTTTGTGCTAGGGTTTTATTCGACGCTTACCGTGCCCGAAACCCACGGTAAAGACCTTGACTTTATTGAATCCTAACTCACTGGGCTCATTTGATTATTCATGAAAAACTCTCCTTACAGCGCGCTTTTTCGATTGCCAGTCATTGTCTCAGCGCTTGGTTTTTTTGTGGACGTATATGATTTGCTGATATTCAGCATCGTACGAGTTCCGAGTTTGCAGTCATTGGGGTATTCTGAAGCGGAGGTTTCTCAAATTGGCACTTTTATCTTTAATTCTCAGCAAGCCGGTCTATTGGTGGGCGGAATTTTGTGGGGAATTGTGGGAGACAAAAAAGGGCGTTTGTCTGTTTTGTTTGGGTCTATCATTATGTATTCTACTGCCAATATCGCCTGTGGATTTGTAGAAGACCCCAATATGTATGCCTTGCTGCGGTTTGTAGCAGGGATGGGCTTATCGGGGGAGATTGGTGCTGCTATGACCCTGGTAACAGAAATTGTTCCTAAAGAAATCAGAAGCCTTGGCCCTACCTTAGTAGCGGGCGTGGGGTATTTGGGGGCGGGTGTTGCTTATTTGACCCAAGAATGGTTTGATTGGCGAACGGCCTATTTTGTGGGAGGTGGTATGGGCTTGATGTTATTGTTTTTAAGAATCAAGGTCTTTGAGTCGGGATTGTTTTTGCAAGTGAAAGAGCAGGGAATAAGTCGAGGTAATTTCCTGTACTTTTTTAGTACTTGGTCGCGATTTATCAAGTACCTGCGTTGCGTTATGATAGGCGTTCCGACTTGGTTTGTGGTAGGTATTTTGGGAACGTTTGGTAATGAGTTTGGTAAAGTATTGGGTATTGAGGAGGGAATCTCGCCGGGCAAATGTGTCATGTTTATTTATTTTGGACTCACAGCAGGCGATTTTTTTAGTGGACCCTTGAGCCAATGGCTGCGTTCGAGGCGCAAAGCTATTGGGTATTTGATGTTTTGTGGAGCTATTTTGGCCGGTGTTTATTTGTATGGTAATGTTTCTACTTCGGTAGGATTGTATATTGTCTGTTTTTTGTCGGGATTGTGTACGGGCTATATCGGATTGTATTTGATGATGGTGGCCGAATTGTACGGAACCAATCTTCGAGCTACTGCTACTACCTCCGTACCGAGTGTAGTGCGGGGCATGGCGATTCCGATGACGCTTGCTTTTCAAGGCTTCAAGCCTTCTTTCGGTACCATCGGAGGTGCAGCGTTATTAGGGGTGATTTGTTATGGAATCGCTCTTCTTTCTCTTACCAAAACCGACGAAACTTTTGGTAAAGAACTGGATTTTGTAGAAAAATAAACCAACAAGATGCAAAAGCTTTTCCGCTGGTTTTTTGATAAACCTTATTTGGCGATTGCTTGGACTGTATTGATATTGATACTTTGCCTAATGCCCAAAGACCAAGTCCCGACGGGGCTTGGATGGGATAAATTACATCATTTTGGCGCTTTTGGCGTGTTGGCGGCTTTGTGGTACTGGAGTAGTCTTAAGGTGTGGGTGGTGATTTTGGGTGGTGTTTTATATGGTGTTGGTATCGAAATAGCCCAAGGTAGCATGGGAGTTGGGCGGGCTTTTGATTGGTATGATGCCGTAGCCAACTCTTTGGGCATCATCATTGCTATTCCGATAGCGATTTGGATAAGGCGTTGGGTGGGGATAAGTACTTAAAAAATGGCGTCACTCTTCAAACCTGCAAGAAAGAACGACGCCATTGGGTTTGGTTTTAATAAACTATCTCAAACTTACTTCTCCGTATCTCGACACGATTTTTACTTTTGTGCCATTACCTTTGCCGATTTTACCTACGTATTGTTTGGTCATACGAGGGCCACGGTGTTCGTTATCTTTGCGTTCGTCGTCGTTTTGGGTAAATGTAATTTTGCGGTCGGTGGGATACTTAAATCCGCCATAGCTTACGGTGACATCAAAATCGCACTCATTGCTTTCGAGGGGCATAATTACCGACGAATAGTTGGCTTGAATATCCACATTATCAGCCGATTGGTTGAGTTGGTCTATGCGGAAGCCACCAGAAAAATCCAATTTAATTTTGCTAGAACCTTTGAGCAATCCGATGCGTCCTCCCGAATAACTAATGCGTCCGTCAAGCTTATCAACTTCCCCAATTTTCATTTTGCCAAACTTATTATTAAGTATGATGCTATTGGCTTTGTCAAGTTCTAAAGTAGAATAAGCGATATCGAGGTTTCCGTTGATTAATTGCTGAATTTCGGCTTTACCAAACGATACGTCAATGTCATTTCTACTGCCTACGAGTTCGTCAGCCCTAAAGCTTCCGTGTTCAGATTTTACAGTAAGTGGAGCCTTGAAGACGGGGATGGTGGTGGCACCAAATTTATTTTTGACATTCAGAGGCATGTTTTTGGGCATGGATACCTGATAGTCGATTTGAACAAAATTTTTCTCGCCATTGCCACTTTTCCAGCTCCAATTAGAGCTTCCATTTTTTCGGATAATGGTCCGAACCGAAATTTGATTCCCGTCTTTTTTATCTTCAATCTCTACGCCGTCGAGGTATTGTTGGGCGCGTTCGTCAGTATTGGAGTTGGCCGTAATGCTGATGTCAATCCGCACTTCATTTTTATCCCAAAGGTTGATTTTTACTTGCCCAAACTGATTGTCGATGTTTAGATTGTCTTTGGCTGATACGTCATAAATCTTGATGACCGACTTTTTCTTTTCGATATTGCCTGATTCCTTGGCATAGGCAGTAAAGGTGAGCAACAACACAATGACCGTCAGCCAAGGGTTATTGTACTTATGTGAGTTTATTATTGGTTGCATGGTTATTTTTGCTTTTGATGCGTTGGATAATATCCAACTGTTGGTTTAATAAATCAATCTGCCATTGCAGGTTTTGGATCATAGCCTGAATCACCGTTTCTTGATTGGGGTTTTTGGGAAGGTCGGCTTTCAGGTTTTTGTATGAGCGCTCAAGTTCGTCCAATTCCACTGCAAATTCTTTGTATAAGGCGGGGTCACTTTGGGTCATTTGCCGCAGTTCGGCCCGTTTAGTATCTATCAAATGGGTATATTGACTGACTTGTTTGGCGTAGTCTGTGGAAGTAGAAGAAGCTACCTCTGTCGGTATGGAAGGCGTTTGGTTTACTTTGTATCCTATCCATCCAAGGCCCATGACCAAGGCTATAGAAGCCGCAATACGCCAATTCAAATTTTTCCAAGCTTTAGTGAAGAAAGGTGAATCGCTACCTCCTTTTTGAGGAGTTATGTTAGTTATGATATTTTCTTCACTAAGTGTTGAACTTTCGACTTGGGGTAATTTTTCACTCAACCGACTCCAAAGGTCATCAGAAGGCTCATGCACATCAAATGCCTCGCGGTTGTCTCTGACGAATCGTTGCAGTTTATCTTTCATTGTATTGGTATTTTGTGGGGACGTAAGAGGCTTATCTTATATTTTAGACGCTCTACGTCTCACTAATGTTTAATCGTTTCTAATAATTTCTTTTTTCCTCGCATGTACTGAGTACGAGAGGTACTTTCGCTAATTCCTAAAATCTCCCCGATTTCTTCGTGGTCATATCCTTCAAAGAGATATAAAGAAAGTACGACTCTATATCCTTCGGGCAGCTGTTCGATTCCTCGGCGAATACGTTCTACATCCATTTGGATTCCTTCTTCATCCAGCGACTCTTCATCGGCGATATCGGTATCATTATCTCCAGAGCCATAGCCTTCGATATCTACGAGTTGCATTTTTCGTTGTCGAAGGTGATTGATGGCTTTATTGACCACAATCTGTTTCAGCCACGCCCCAAACGTGGACTGTCCTCTAAACGAATGAAGATTGCTAAAAGCATCCAAAAATGCTTCTTGTAGTACGTCTTCGGCTTCTCCATTGTGGTTGACCACCCGCATACACACGTTCATCATGGATTTTGAATAAAGCTTGTATAGTTCATACTGAGCTTTTCGTTCTCCCTGTTTGCAGCGTTCTACGAGTTCGACGTGTTTGTCTATGTAAAGTCTAGGTTCCAATTGGCTGTAATTTCAATGTAATGACAATGAACAAAAAGGAATGTTGCATCTACATCAAAAAAAATATATGTTTTGACAATTTTTTTGGTAGCATTTCACAAAATGCAGTACAAAATCTACAAAATCTGCGTAAAATCCTAAAAGCAATTGGCTAACTTTGGCACAAATGAAGTAGTAAGTGGTATGGTTAGGATATATTATCGTGAAGGAAAGCAAATCAAACGTGAAACGGATGTGCGCGAAATAAGCCATTTGAAGGCTATTTTATGGATAGATTTGCAGTCGCCTTCTCAAGAAGAAGAAGAATGGGTAGAAACAAAATGTGACATTAGTTTTCAGACACCCCAGGAGATTGTGGAGATTGAAAGTAGTTCGCGGTATTTTGAGCAAAACAATACCATCAATGCCAACTCAAATTTCCTAAAAATCAATGCGGAGGGCTACGGGATTTATCCAGTATCTATTTTGATTAGAGAGGGCGTTTTGTTTACTTATCGCAGTGGTGATTCTAAAACCTTTGCGGATACAGTTCGGAAGATGAAGGTAAGCCAAGAGACCTTTCAAAGTGGGGTAGATATGCTACTACTCCTGCTCGAAACTCGTATTGAAAGCGATGCCGATGTACTGGAAGGTTTGTCGAGGGATATTTCTAATATCAGTAAAGACCTCAACCGCGAACAAAAAGCCAAGCAAGAAATCCTGTTGAAAATCAACATGATGCAGGAAAACACCATGCTTTTGAGAGAAACTATCATCGACAAGCAGCGCGTATTATCGGGGATTTTGCGAAGTCAGTTTTTTCCAGAGGATAGAAAAGAAAGGTTACGGATAGTGTTGAAAGACATTAGCTCTTTGCTTGAGTACAGCACTTTCAATTTTGAGCGATTGGAGTACCTCCAAAATACCTTTATGGGTTTGATTAATCTTGAACAAAACCAGATTATCAAAATTTTTACGGTCTTTACTATCATCTTTATGCCTCCTACGCTGATTGCGGGGATTTTTGGGATGAACTATACCGTACTACCCAGCAGTTCTCATCCTTATGGCTTTTGGTTTTCGCTGCTGCTGATGGCCTTTTCGATGGCAGGAATGTGGTTTTTCTTTAAGCGAAAGCATTGGATTTAAAGACAAAAGGCGCCGTGTACACGGCGCCTTTTGTATGTTAGGTAAGGTAATACCCTTATTAGTTTTTCTTAGCAGGAGTTGCAGGCTTGTTAGCTGGTGCAGGGTTGGTAGCAGGAGTTGTAGGCTTTTGCTGTTGTTGCAATTGTTGAACGGCAGCTTCAGCAGCGGCTTTCTGTTGTTTTTCAACTTCTGCGGGATCTACACCCAATTTTTTCAATACCAAGTTGCTTACATTTAAGTCATCAGAGCCAGCATACAAAATGATAGGGGTAGTTTGAGCACCACCGTCCATGTTGAGGATGTAGGTATAATTGTTTTCTTTTCCTACTTCATCGATAGCGGTATTGATTTTTGTCAATACTGGTTGAATCAACTGTTGTTGTTTTCTTTGCAAAGATTCTTGTGAAGTACGTTGAAACTCTTGGAAATCTTGCTCAAGACGCTGAAGCTCTTTTTGCTTATCTGCTAGAATAATCTCCGACCATTTTGTAGCGTTTTGTTGTAGTGCTTTGTACTTGTCTTCAAACTCTTTTGATTTTTCCTGCATCACTTTTTCGATTTGTTGCTGCTGAATTTGGAGTTCGTTTTGGATTTTTTTGCTCTCTGGCAAAACAGACAAGATATAATCTACATTGGTCCAACCGATTTTGAGGGCGGCGGCCTGCTGTGCTTGGGTCTCTTTTCCGATTAAAGCTAGAATGGCCATAACAGCCACGATCAATTTGCTTTTCATTTTTATTTACTGTTTTGGTTTGATTGTTTTGTTATTAGGGGTATTTGTGGTATTGGGTTTGGATGCAGGCGTATTAACGTTTTCGGGGGTGGTTTTATTATTTTTATTGTCAGTCCCTAGCCCCAACTCCTCTAATACATAGTCTGTATAATCATGAACAGGATTGGCATAAATAATTACAAAATTGCTTGATTTGTCTACCAGTAAGTCAAGTCTCCGCTGACGACAAACGCGCTCACTAGCTTTGTACACTTGGTCGGTGATAGGTTTGATAATTTCTTTTTTCTTTTGAAACAACATCCCTTCAAAACCGAATATTTTATTGTTATACTCTCTTGCTTCTTTTTCTTTGTCGATGATTTCTTGCTGACGTTTACGTTTCATATCATCTGTCAACAACACTTCTTCGGCTTGATACAATCGTTGAAGTTTATCTATTTCGGCATATTTATCCTGAATTTCCTTGGCCCATCTATCTGAAAATTTGTCTAATTCCGATTGAGCTTTTTGATAATCAGGCATTTTACTGGTTATGTATTCCAAATCCATATAGCCCCATTTTTGGGCTGATAATGAGTGCGTTATCAAAACGAACTGCAAAAGTAGTAAAAGCCAACGGGTTTTCATATTTCTTTTGGTTTTTGGATATAAAGATTCGCCATTGGTTTTGGATGCCAATGGCGAATATACCAAATCTTTATTTTATCTGATTTGTTGCCCGATTGTGAAGTGGAATTGAGGTCCGCTCCGTTGGGTTTGGCCAGGAACTGCATCAAATCCATATGCCCAGTCAATCCCGATAAGTCCAAAAGCTGGCATAAAAATACGAGCTCCTACCCCTGCCGAACGTTTCAGATCAAAAGGATTAAAGTCTTTGTATTTTTTTTGAGGGGCATCAGTACCCCAGTTGTTACCGGCTTCAGCAAATACCAACCCGAAAATAGTAGCAGAAGGGTTGAGCGAAAGAGGATAGCGAAGCTCCATGACGTATTTGCTAAAAGCAACACCTCCAAGGCTTGAAGCACCAGTTATAGTAGTAGTAGTGGCTTGTGAGGCATCTGTAGCACTTAATGTATTGTAGATAGGTACTAGGGAGCGATCAGTATAACCTCTAAGTCCTATGATGTCTTGTGCTAAGGCAAACATACCATATCCTGCTAAACCCGAACCCCCTAATACAAAACGCTCAAAAGGACTGATAGAAAGATTTTTGTTGTAGCGTCCTAAGAAACCTAAGTGAGCTCGTGTACTCAAAACCAGTTTGCCTGCCACGGTTTGGAACCAACTGGCGTCAAACATCCACTTGTGGTACTCTACCCATTTATAACGGCTTTCATTGCTTGAGAAACTTGTTTGACCAGTGATAGCTGAGTAAGGAGGCGTAAATGTCCCACTCAAAGAAAACGACGAGCCAAGACGAGGGAATTGAGGATTGTCGATTGTATTGCGAGACAACGTAAGATTGAACGTGAGGTTGTTGGATACACCGTTGGGGTAGCCAATATTAAACAAATCCAAGCTATCCATACGATATCGCTGATAAGAAAGAGCGGTACTTAACACAAAAAAGCGATCGGGTACTTTAAGTCTTTTTCCAAGAGATATGGTTACGCCGGTATTGTGATAAGCCCCTAAAAACTTCAATTTACCATTTGAACGGGTGTACAAGCTAAACTGGTCAACAGTTCGGTATACTGTACGGCTTAAGTTAATTCCGAAAGTGACAGGTTTTTTTCCTCCAAGCCAAGGTTCTGTAAAGCTAATCGAATAAGTCTGAAATTGACGACCACTAGCTTGGAATCGGACGGCGAGCTTCTGCCCATCGCCTGCAGGAAGAGGCTTCCATGCTTTAAGGTTGGTGATGTTTCGGGTTGAGAAGTTGTTGAACACTAACCCTAACGTCCCTACAAATCCGATGTAGCCGCCCCAGCCACCAGAAAGTTCAATTTGGTCACTTGGTTTTTCTTCTACTGTATATTCAATGTCTACGGTTCCGTCTTCGGGGTGGGGAACAGGGTTGATTCCGATTTTTTCGGCATCAAAATATCCTAACTGAGCTAGTTGGCGGTTGGTATTGATGATTTCCGTTTTACTGAATTTTTGCCCTGGCAAGGTAAACAGCTCCCGCATTACTACGTGGTCACTCGTTTTAGTGTTTCCGTTAAGGATAATTTTGTTGATGGTAGCTTGTTTTCCTTCAAAAATCCTCATTTCGATGTCAATCGAATCACCTTCGACGGCTTTTTCGACAGGACGGCAGTTGTAGTAAAGATAGCCGTCGTCCATATATTGTGAACTTACATCTTGTCCTGGATTAGCTTCTAAGCGTTTTTGAATTTCTTCGGGATTATAGATGTCGCCTTTTTTAAGACCAAATACTCTCCCCAATTGCTCGTCGGTGTAGAGATAATTGCCTTCCCAAGTTACGTTTCTGATGTAGTATTTAGGACCTTCTTCTATATTGAGAACTACATCGATGGTCTTGCCGTCTGGATTATGAATGATTGAATCTGAGACGATTGTAGCATCACGGAAACCATTTTTATTATAAAATGCAACGAGTTTTTCTTTGTCTTCGTCATATTTTTTGGGAATAAACTTTGAAGGAGTAAACAAACGACCAAATCGCATTTGTTTAGTACTTTTCATTTTATTCCGAAGTTTTTGCTCATAGATTTCTTCTCTACCATTAAATACAATTTGACGAATTTTTACTTTAGGCCCTTTTGTGACAAATATTTTGAGGGTGGCATTGCCCCGGGCGGTATCAGCGATTTGAGCGATTTTAACTTTTACATTCAGAAAGCCTTTGTCCATGAAAAAGCGTTTCACTGCCAACTGTGTGTTTTTCACCATAGTATTGGAAATGATACGTCCTTTAGGAAGCTTGATTTTATCGTTCAAAGATTCTTGTTCGCCTTTACGAATACCATCAAATGTTACCTTGAATAAACGAGATTGTTCTTTGATTCTTAATTCCAACCAAATTTTGTCGCCTTCTATTTTTCGGGCCAAGATTTCTACATCTTCTAAGATTTTTTGGTCCATCAATTTCTTGATAGCAGTGGTAATAGCATCGCCTGGAATTTTGATTTTATCACCTACTCTAAGCCCCGACATCGAAATCATGGAGTTAGGGTCAAGGAATTGATTGCCCGTTACGATAATTTCTGCCAAGACATAGTCTTTGGGAGCAGCATAACTAAGTAAATCCTCGTTTGTTTGGGTAGGGGTAGTAGGAGCAAGGCGACTTCCCAAGCCTAATTGTTGGGCTGATGCAGATATAGCAATACTTACTAACAAAGCAACGAAAATTGCTAATCTGGCAGGTTGGTTGAATTTTTTCATAGGTTCACGGTTCTTTCCCACAGGGTATAACGCAAAAAAAAGGGGTTTATTTCGCTTCACTTAGAATCTGTTCACTGGTTTTTCCAAAGCGGCGTTCGCGGTTTTGGTATGAAAGAATGGCTTCATAAAGATGTTCACGACGAAAGTCTGGCCAAAATACGTTGTCGTAGAAATAAAGCTCTGCGTAGGCAAGTTGCCACAAGAGGAAGTTGCTAATACGATGGTCGCCGCCCGTACGAAGCATAAGGTCGACTTCAGGACGATCTCCAGTATTTAATTTAGTATTGAATAAGTCTTCAGTAATATCTTCTGGGCGCAATTCTCCAGCTTGTACTTTACGCGCGATTTGCTGGGTAGCTTGTACAATATCCCACTTACCACTATACCCCAAAGCCAAAATTAAGTTAAGGCCAGTATTGTGTTTGGTGCGTTCTATCGCTTCATGCAGTTCGCGTTGGCAAGAGGATGGAAGACTTTGCGTATCACCAATAGAATCAAGTTTTACATTATTTTTCAATAAAGTAGGTAGCTCATCTCCAATAGTATACACAAGCAATTCCATCAAAGCCCTTACTTCGGCCTCAGGTCTTCCCCAGTTTTCGGTAGAGAAGGCATATAAGGTCAAATATTTGACTCCTAATTCGGCGCAGCCTTCGGTAGCTTCTCTTACAGCTTTGATGGCATTGCGGTGTCCAAAAACTCGCATAGCCCCACGCTGTTTGGCCCAACGACCATTGCCATCCATGATAATGGCGATATGTTGAGGAAGTTTAGTACGGTCTATTTGTTCTTTCATTCGCACGTAAAAATGGGCAACAAAGTTAGAGAAATTATCAGTGATTCAAAAGGATACGCCTTTGGCATAAGCATTAAACCTTTTTCATTTTCCATTTTCCTCTTCTAAACAGGATAACTCCAATGATTGCGAGGAGAGATTCACTAAAAGCCACTGAAATATAAACACCTTCGGGACCTAATGCTAATTTCTTTGCAAGTAAGTATGCCAAGGGGATTTCGATGGCCCAGAAGCATACCAAATTCATCAGGGTAGGTGTAAGTGTATCGCCTGCACCATTGAACGATTGGCTGATGACCATACCGTAGGCAAAAAACAAATATCCAAGGCATACAATCCGTAAGCAATTGACCCCCGTTGCCACTGCTATTGGGTCATGGTTAAACCAGGAGATGATTGGTTTGGCAAATACAAAGAAGATAATAGCTACTGCTACCAAAAATAAAAAATTAAAAAAAGCAGCGCGCCATACCGATGTTTCAGCGCGACTGGGTTCGTTGGCTCCTAAATTTTGGCCCACAAGGGTAGCTGCGGCGTTGGCCATACCCCAGGAAGGTAAAATCGTAAAGACAATAATACGGATAGCAATGGTATAACCTGCGACAATAGAGGGACCAAAATCTGACAAAATGCGAGTCAGGAATACCCAACTTGCCGAAGCGATTATAAACTGCCCAGTACCTCCTGCTGCTACACTTATGAGATTGCGAATGATTGCAAAATCAGGGCGTAGTTGAGACCTCAGGACTTGGACTGCACCTTTGCTACTTGCCAAAGCAGACAATTGATACAAGACGCCTGCGCTGCGACCGATAGTGGTCGCAATTGCCGACCCCGCTACTCCAAAGGCTGGAATAGGACCCCACCCAAAGATAAATAAAGGGCATAAAGCGATGTTGAGTCCATTGGCAATCCAGAGCGAACGCATCGCTACAGCCGCATCGCCACCACCGCGAAGTACTCCGCTAAGTGTATATAGTAAAATAATAGCGGGACTACTTGCAAAAATAATACGGGTAAAGTTACTACCCGAAGCAATAAGCTCTTCACTACCACCCATAGCTCTCAAGATATTTTCGGCTCCCAAAAAACCGCTAACTCCTACCACAACCCCCAATATCACCGAGACCAAGATTACTTGCGCGGCTGCATGACCTGCTTCTGCCAATTGCTTCTCACCAATCCGACGAGATACAATCGCGGTGGCAGCCGTGCTGAGGCCAATAGCTATCGAATAAACTAGCGTAAGCACAGATTCAGTAAGCCCGACTGTGGCTACGGCATTGGTATTGATTTGGGAAACAAAAAAAATATCTACTACGGCAAATAATGATTCCATTACCATTTCCAAAATCATGGGGACAGACAATAGAAAAATGGCGCGATTGATACTTCCTGTAGTATACTCTTGTTCTTCTCCTTTAAGGGCTTGTAATAATAATTGGAAAAATTTTTTCATGGCTGTCTGTCAAAATAAAGCGCTCAGAAATATGTAGTTAGAGAATGGATGAGCGTTTGAGAGACAAAGTTACGAACTTTTTATAGACCATACCGAAATTCGTTTGTCGTCGCTACCCGAAACAAGCTGCTGCTCATAAGGTGTCCACAGTAATTTATTGACCGATGTACCATGCCCTGCATGACGAGCACGGTCAATGACTTTTTTGAGTTTGAAGGTATCGGCCTCCCATATTTTGATAGACTTATCCATGCTGCAAGTTGCAATCCACTGTTGGTCGGGACTATATACGATGTGATTGATAGCAAACAAATGCGCTACAATATCCTGATGAAGTGCGTAGTGGTTTTTTACTTCCCAAATTTTGAGATGAGCATCGCGACTACCCGACAGCAAAAAATGGCCATCAGGCGAATAACAAACCGTAAATACAGAATTGGTATGAGCCTGTAATGTGTGTTTGAGTGAAAAATCGTCTGTATCAAATATCCGAATAGAATGATCACTATAGCCGACGGCTATTTCTCTTGAATAGGCATTTATCGCAATACATCTGGCACTTTGGGTACTGGCTTTGATATGTTTACGTACTGCTAAATGAACCTGATCTAAAACCAGCAGAATACCGTCTGAAAGTGCTAAAAATGCTTTCTCCTCAAAAAATTGAATGTCGAAAATAGCGGCATTGGTAAGGTTGATAGAGCTTACAATTTGCTTATTTTGAGGATTGATAATTTGTATCCCTTCGTAGTTTTGGCCTATCCACAAATGCCCCGTAAGGTCGTGATACGAAAGTGAGTAAATGGACGCGGGCACTTGTGCCACCACTTCTCCCCAATCAGGGCGGGTAAGATCCCACTGAACCACAAGCCCATCGCCTCCTGCCGAAAAAAAACGCTCAGGTGTAAAGGCGGGCTGCAGAGCATATACACTGTCTCTATGCCCCGAAAAAGTATCTATTTTTTGGACTTGAATCATTTTTGTCTTCTTCTATTGAAAATGGCGTAAAGGTATGGTTTTGATAGTCAGTCAATTATTTAGAGAATATTCATGCTGATGAAATATGGATTTTGACGGCTTTTTTAAATTACTTCGCTATCAAATGCTATTTGGGTATTTTTGCGCAAATTTAATCATAACATTGCTTCTATGCCTATCGTTCGTGAGTGGGGCGTTTTTGAGGATTGTAAAATTCTAGTTTGGCAAATCGCCGAAAATATCGAAACTTTAAAACAAGACATCGTAGTCACTTCGGAGGAGTGGCAAGAGTACATCACTATTTCACATCCCCAAAAACAACTTGAGTGGCTAACAGGACGCCGGGCTATGCAAGCTTTGGTCCAAAACCAAGGCCTCCATTACGAAGGTATGGTTAAAGATGAGTATGGAAAACCATATTTACGGAATCGGGTAGCCGAAATTTCGCTTACCCACACGCTTCGATATGTAGTGGCGAGTTTGTCACTGTCGGCCCCTTTGGGAATAGATTTAGAGCGAGTTGCGCCGAAGCTTTTGCGAGTCGCACCCAAATTTTTGTCGGAAGAAGAAGAAAAGTACGCTTTGACTGATTTTAGGAGACTTTGTACTTATTGGTGTGCCAAAGAGGCCATTTATAAACTATATGGCACTAAGCAATTGAGTTTCAAACAAGAGATATTCATCCATGATTTTGCTGACCAAACCGAATTTTGGGAAGGATATATATGCCACCGTAATCAATCACAGCGATATTATTATCGTTTGCATCGATTTGAGATTGAGGACTTTGTGGGAGTGTTAGCAGTCTAAAGCGTTTGGTCTTCCAAAGGCTCATTCAAAATAGCAGACATCCGTTCAATTTCTTTGATTTTTTCGCTATCGCCTGTTTTTTCAAAAGCAAGTGCAAGATTTCGCAAAACTCTTTTCAAAATATCAAGATTACTACACGGTTGATAAAATGTTTCGTTGGATTTGATATTGAGTTGAGCAATATAATGGTCAATATCAGACCGCATAAAAACCAAACCTTTGTTGAAGACATTGATATAAAACTGAATGCTATCTTGCTTGTAGGTAAGCACAAAAAGATTGGGTAAGTTGACCCCGTATACGGGCATGTTGAGCCGTTGGGCTATAATCATATAAATACAACAAAGCGAAATGGGGTTTCCTTTTCGGGTGTCGAGTACTATATTGAGCATAGAATTGCCCGCCGAATGAAAGCTTTTCGTGTTTGAACCAAATTTCAGTTTAGTAAAAAAAACATGGTTTAAAGCCCGAATCTGGTCTATAGGATGCATATCTACTTTAAACTCAAGCCACGTTTCATAATAAAACTGCTCAAATTCTTTTTTTAGCTTTTCAAAAGGCAAGTCTGGGTATTGATAGGTAGCTACAATCCATAGACCTTCTAGTAAGTCAATAGCCCCACCATGATGCCATAGGGCGAGTCGTTCGAGGGTTTGTTCGTATTGTAATTCATGAATTAACTCCTCTATGCGGCGCTGGACGGCCGGGTTGAAGCTGGCACTTTCCCACTCATTTTCCAAAAAAGGAATAATTTTCTCGCCTTGCCTCTTGATTTCCCCCTCTACCAATCGCGACACTTCCTTGTCGTCGTCGTCAAGAAGAGAAACTAATGCTTTGATTTCTTGCTCTTTCATGAGATTGTATCGCTATTCTGAGCTTTAAATAAAAACAATTTTTTTTCAGCACCCAAATTTTATAGTTTTGTCACTCATTCTTTCTACACACTGCATGAAAATTCTAGTTACCGGCGGGGCTGGATTTATTGGCTCCCATACAGTTGTTGAGCTCTATCAATCGGGATTTGAGCCAATTATTATCGACAATTTTAGCAATTCTGAAGAAAAAGTTTTGGAAGGTATCCAAAGCATTATTGGAAAATCGGTGGTTTGCTACAAAGCAGATTGTAATGATGCCGAGGCGCTACGCCAAATCTTTCAAAAAGAGCAATTGGCAGGAGTAATTCATTTTGCCGCAAGCAAAGCGGTGGGCGAATCGGTCGAAAAACCTTTGATGTATTACGAAAACAATTTAGGCTCGACCGTATTATTACTCAAAATTATGCGGGAATTTGGGGTGAAAAATTTTGTGTTTTCCTCTTCATGTACAGTGTATGGTCAGCCAGAACATCTACCAGTGACCGAGGCCACCCCTCGCCAAGAAGCAGCCTCTCCTTATGGAAATACTAAGCGTATTTGTGAGGATATTATCAGAGATGTAGTAGTTTCTAAAGCAGGATTAAAAGCCATTGCTTTGAGATATTTTAATCCCATAGGAGCGCACGAGTCGGCTGTTATAGGCGAACTTCCTAGGGGAGTTCCTAGCAACTTGGTTCCTTTCTTGACCCAAGCTGCGGCGGGCCTTCGCGAAAAGCTGACGGTATTTGGGAGTGATTACAATACCCCTGACGGTACTTGCATTCGTGATTTTATTCATGTGGTAGATTTGGCCAAAGCCCATGTAAAAGCTCTTTCCCTGTTGGCAGGAGTTGATGAAGAGGATTATTATGATGTCTTTAATGTAGGGACTGGCGAAGGAGTGACAGTGTTACAGCTTATTCAGACCTTCGAAAAAGTCAACAATCTCACATTGAATTATACGATTGGGCCACGTCGTCCTGGTGATATCGAACAAATCTACGCCCAAGTAGATAAATCAGAAAAAGTAATGGGCTGGAAAGCTGAAAAAACTTTAGAAGATTCTTTGCGTGATGCGTGGAGATGGCAACAGCGTTTGTCAAAATAATCTTAAGAAATATTGATTTAAAAATATGCAAAAAATACTCATCACAGGTGGAGCTGGATTTATTGGCTCACATGTAGTACGGCGGTTTGTGACCCAATATGCAGATGTGCAGATTGTAAACTTAGATGCCCTTACGTATGCAGGTAATTTGGCTAATTTGACCGACATCGAATCTGCGCCTAATTATACTTTTGTGAAAGGGGATATCACGGATGCTGCTTTTATCGAAAATCTATTTAAAGAACACGATTTTACGGGAGTAGTTCATTTGGCTGCGGAGTCACATGTGGATAGATCTATTTCTGATCCGATGGCTTTTGTTATGACCAACGTCATCGGGACTGTTAATCTACTCAACGCTGCACGCATAGTTTGGAAGGGCAAAGAAGAAGGTAGAAGGTTTTATCACGTATCTACCGATGAAGTCTACGGCGAGCTTCATGATCCTAAGGAGTTTTTTGTGGAAACTACCAAGTATGACCCTCGGTCTCCTTATTCTGCCTCTAAAGCTTCTTCTGACCATTTTGTAAGAGCTTATCATAATACTTACAAACTTTCGGTTGTTATTTCCAATTGCTCTAATAATTATGGCCCCAACCACTTTCCAGAAAAACTGATTCCTTTGATGATTAACAACATTCGTCATAATAAACCATTGCCCGTATATGGAAAAGGCGAAAATGTGAGGGATTGGCTCTATGTAGAAGATCATGCCCGAGCGATAGATTTGATTTTTCATAAAGGTGAAAATGGTGAAACCTATAATATAGGCGGTTGTAACGAGTGGAAAAATATTGACTTGGTGCACCTCTTATGTAATATCATGGACGAAAAATTGGGCCGTTCTCAAGGTACATCGGCAGAGTTGATTACCTATGTCACTGACCGTGCAGGTCATGATTTGCGCTATGCTATCGACCCTTCTAAACTTATGGATGAGCTAGGATGGAAGCCTTCAGTTACTTTTGAGGAAGGGTTGGCTAAAACCGTTGAATGGTATTTAAGCAATCAAGAATGGCTTGATAATGTTACTTCTGGGAATTACCAGAAATATTATGAAGGTATGTATATAAATCGTTGATTGTGAGATAATAATAGGGATTTCATAAAATAAAAATAGGTGCGAGCAATCGCACCTATTTTTATTTTATGAAATCCCATATGTTTTACTTTATAGCCGATTTCGATTTAGAGATAGTGAAAGGAATACAAATGTTTTCTGGGCAACAATTGTCACCAGGTTCGATGATAATAGGACAACATCCTTCTGCGGGGCAGCTGTTGTTTGTTGCGGTGAAAGTATAGTTACCCGTCTCACTAAATAAAACGGTATTACCAGCGTTGACAGGTTGTCCGTTGAGGAACCATTGCACATTGGTATATTTAGCAGGGACAGAAGCTTCAACTACTTCACCTGGGCATAGTTTGACCGGTACAGTAAAGCATTGCCGATCGATATCATCCTCGGTTTCGTCGTTGTTACCTGGAGTAGAGTCCTTATCTTTTTCGTTGGTTTTAGAAACCTGAGCGGTATTGAAATGTAAACCTTGAGAGACGGCCTTGATTTTGTAAGTCAAAGTGACGGTATCGCCGTTAGCGGCGATGTTGCCGATGTTCCAAGTGATGACATTGTTAGTGAAAGATGCACTACCTCTTGAAGCGAGAAACGAGCCATTGACAAATGCGACGGTATTAGGCAGCGAGTCAAGGACTTCGACGCCTGTGGCGTTGTTGTCGGCTTGATTCCAGACTTTGATAGTAAACACTAGCGTATCGCCGATGGCTGCTATTTTTTTGTTAACGAACTTTTTGAGGGTAATATCTACTTGGCAGTCAAGGGCTGCTACCACTATAGGCATTCTATCTAAATTGGTACAAGGACTTGTTGAGCTATTAACTTGTACGTAGAAAGTGTCATTTTGAGTAATGAGTCCAGCTGGTTTGAAAGAAAGTCCTGTAGCAAGCGCCGTTCCTCCAGTGCTAGAGCTATACCATTCTACAGTAGCGCCGTCGGTGTTTGAGCCGACGAGACTCACTTTGAGCGTAGGAAGAGTATCTCCTATACAAGCGGAAGCATTAGGTGTGAGGGGTAATACTTGTGGGCAGCTACAATCAGGGGCAGTGATAGTGGTATCAAAAACGCAAGAAGCGTTTAGGCTATCAGTGATGACGAGGTTAAAATTGTTAGGGATGTTAGTGACAGAATAAGGGTTACTACCAGTGAGTGTTCCGTAGTTGGTTTTGATGATACCGTTTTTGTTGTTTACAAAGAACGATACGGAATAAGTCTGTGATTGAGGAGCACAGGCTGCTGGCGTCGTAATCTCCCAACTTGGTTGTTTACAAGGATTTACTAGTCCTGCATCGATAGTTGGATTGTCTTTGTTGATACCCGAGCCAGTAGTGGTGATAGTGACGATTTGGCTAAGACCGTTTGAGTCGAAATCTGAATCGAGGCTATCAGCTACGCCAGCGGCGTTTTGCAAAGGCGAAATAATACAGCTATCAGGCAATGAGCTTAGTAAAATCTTGACTTGATACGCCCCAGACGATAGATTACTGAAACCATACTTACCGTTGGCATCAGTCGTGTCGGTTGCGATGACATTGCTATTTTGAAGAAGTTGAACAATCACTCCTGCTACCCCAGGCTCGAGGGCGTCTTGTTTTCCATTGTTGTTGAGATCTTTCCATACAAAATCTCCAAGGCTACCTTTAGGAGAGAAAAGACCTGCATCGATAGTTGGATTGTCTTTGTTGATACCCGAGCCAGTAGTGGTGATAGTGACGATTTGGCTAAGACCGTTTGAGTCGAAATCTGAATCGAGGCTATCAGCTACGCCAGCGGCGTTTTGCAAAGGCGAAATAATACAGCTATCAGGCAATGAGCTTAGTAAAATCTTGACTTGATACGCCCCAGACGATAGATTACTGAAACCATACTTACCGTTGGCATCAGTCGTGTCGGTTGCGATGACATTGCTATTTTGAAGAAGTTGAACAATCACTCCTGCTACCCCAGGCTCGAGGGCGTCTTGTTTTCCATTGTTGTTGAGATCTTTCCATACAAAATCTCCAAGGCTACCTTTAGGAGAGAAAAGACCTGCATCGATAGTTGGATTGTCTTTGTTGATACCCGAGCCAGTAGTGGTGATAGTGACGATTTGGCTAAGACCGTTTGAGTCGAAATCTGAATCGAGGCTATCAGCTACGCCAGCGGCGTTTTGCAAAGGCGAAATAATACAGCTATCAGGCAATGAGCTTAGTAAAATCTTGACTTGATACGCCCCAGACGATAGATTACTGAAACCATACTTACCGTTGGCATCAGTCGTGTCGGTTGCGATGACATTGCTATTTTGAAGAAGTTGAACAATCACTCCTGCTACCCCAGGCTCGAGGGCGTCTTGTTTTCCATTGTTGTTGAGATCTTTCCATACAAAATCTCCAAGGCTACCAACTGGCTCAATAACGCCGATGTCGAGGGTGTGGTCATTGACACCTTCACTGCCTGTTTTATAAACAATAGTTCCATCAGGGTTTACATCACTATCAGCCACATCAGCTACGCCTGCGCTAGGGGCATCTTTGATAGAGAAAGCCGCACAAGTAGCCAGCGCCCCTGTTCCCAAAGCAGTTTTTACTTTAATGGTATAATCAGTATTAGGTATGAGTGTAGTATCAGCACCTGTACCTGTCCAAGTTACTCCAGCCGCGTTTTTGTCACTAAAATACCATTGGCCACCATTGGCGGTAGTAGCAGTAGCAATAGGGCTACCAGTAGCCGACGTACCTTTGTACAATTCAATCTCTACCCCATCTACTCCGACTTCATCACCATCTTGGATGCCATTTTTGTTGGCATCTTTCCATACGCGGTTACCGATTTGGATAGGGGCCAAGTCACAAATAAACTCAATTTCGCCTAACCCATAAGCTTTTCCGAAGGGGAAACTACCTCCTGTAAGAACAGTAATGGCCTTAGTCTGAGTTACGCCCGCGGTGGATAAATCATACCAATCAATTCCGTTGGAAAAAGCAGCCGTGCGAGGGTCCATGACCGTGGCTACGAGTCCATTGCTTCTCAATAGTACCCCAAGTCCTCCCATTCCTGTCTCTTCATGATAATAGCCCTGTACTGGACCATAATTATCAGTTCCAAAAACAGGCTCTGAAGTACCACTCGCAGTGCTAGGATCAGTAAAATTGGCCATGTCGATAGTCCAAGAGTTTTCGCCATTGGTGGTAGCTTTTAGAAAGTCTCCAAATGCATCTCCTCTACGAAGTGTGAAAGGAGAAGTAGGCTCTGCAGATTCATTACCTTCTTGTTCGCCAAAACGGTCGCGGAGTCCCAAAATCATATTTCCTGCGGCGTCAAATTCAATATCGGACAAAATAGGCTGTGGATATCCTTGCTCGCCTTGACCATTTACTGTGGGAGTAGGGCGCGTATTGGCATTGTGCCAAGGTTGCCAATTGGCACTTCCATAACACGTAGAATTTTGGCCAAATCCACAACCACGGTTGTAGTTAAGAGAAAAGTCTAGTTTCTTTTGGAATGCGCTATTGGTAGGATTGAAAGTATAAACCAATCCTCTTAAAGCTCCTCCTGCTTGCCCATTGGTTACTAATCCAATGTACAAAAGACCTTTGTAATATTTTAGGGCAAAAGGGCGAATTTCGGAATTGTCGGAGATAGTAGGTAAATCTGGCAAAGGATTGCCAGCATCTGCCAAAGGCACTACCGTTACTTCGGCCGACGAACTAGGGGGCGTAGGGTTGGTAGGGTCATTGCCAAGTGGAATAATGTACAACGAGCGGTCGTTGAGGTTGATACCATACAGGGTACGTTCGTCTGCTGAAATATCGAGGTCTCCGAATGCAATCCTTGTTACTTGGTTGTAAGAGTTGGCATCAATAATATCTCCTCCTGATGTCAATGTAGTGAAATCGTGCGGGTCAGCACCAAATACATCGGAACCAAAAAGAGTGTTTAAATCAACAAACAATGAACCCGAAAGTGAGCCATCATAAGGATTGTCAATTTTATAGATAGCTCCAGGTCCATTCGGGCCAAAACCTGTGTATCGCTTCATATAAGCAGAAGCAAAAAGAGTTTTGGAGTGTCTTTGATACGCTAGCCCAAAAGTAGTACCTATAGCACTTGCTACCGCTTCGTGAGCTATTAATACGGCATCACCAGCGTCATTAGCGGTGGGGGTTGAATTGTAATGCATCGAAATCAAGACGTCATCATTGCCTGTGTTGGCACCCTCTACAAAACAGCTAGTGACAAACTTAGGTGCTGCTTGACAATAAAAGTCAGGATTGGTTAAGGCAAGGTTGATATTACAGCTGTTGGCTGCTGCAAACTGTACCGAAGTCCCATTGTTGGTTCCTGCAAAAGATTGTTCATGCCCTGCGGGGAAGTTGCTAAACTCAATTCGATAACTAGTCCCTGTGCTTAGTTGAGCACTCTCTATAAGATAAGTCCCATCAGCAATTGAAGTAGCTGTACCAACGGCCGCATTGGCACTATTGTAAGCCGTGACGGTGACTCCCGCAATAGGTTGGTCGATGTTTGTAGTAAAAACCCCGTCGTGGGCATAATCCAAAAACACTTTCCCGCCTATGTAGGGATTAACAACGTTAGAGGGTGGGCAGACCTGAGCCAAGGCAGGTATTGATGCAAGGCTCAAAACCAGATAAACCAACAGCTTGGTCCCCACCTGAGAAAAAAGAGAGAATACTCCCTTGCTAAAAGGAGCCTCTTCATTCTCAGAAGCAATAGAGCTATTTTTCATAATGTTAATAAGATGAGATTGAAAAAGAAAAATTATTGGAAAGAGGAAAACTTGGCTTGTTCTAAAGTCACTATCGGTGACTATTAACTAGTTATTCTATATTAAAAATATGGTTTTGATAAATTATCCACAAAAGCTAAAAATGTGAAAATGATTTTTTGGGATAGTTTATTCCTTAATTGATAGGAAATAGGGGAAGTATTGATAAGTTTTTAAAGGATTATGATAGATTTTAAGATATCACATTACGATTTGGCACGAAATATTCGTTGCCCTAATTTTATTACGCTCAAAAAATATGCCAATCGTAGGAATAAATAGCCTTAAAGGTTTTATAATTTATTGTTAGGGATATAAACAATCAGGTAAAACTGAGAGACTTAGCTTGTCTTTCGATTTTACCTAATTATTTAGTAGATGGGAATTATAACCTAAATAGGCTTTTCTCCTTATTTCGATTTAGAGATAGTGAAGGGAATACAAATGTTTTCTGGGCAACAATTGTCACCAGGTTCGATGATAATAGGACAACATCCTTCTGCGGGGCAGCTGTTGTTTGTTGCGGTGAAAGTATAGTTACCCGTCTCACTAAATAAAACGGTATTACCAGCGTTGACAGGTTGTCCGTTGAGGAACCATTGCACATTGGTATATTTAGCAGGGACAGAAGCTTCAACTACTTCACCTGGGCATAGTTTGACCGGTACAGTAAAGCATTGCCGATCGATATCATCCTCGGTTTCGTCGTTGTTACCTGGAGTAGAGTCCTTATCTTTTTCGTTGGTTTTAGAAACCTGAGCGGTATTGAAATGTAAACCTTGAGAGACGGCCTTGATTTTGTAAGTCAAAGTGACGGTATCGCCGTTAGCGGCGATGTTGCCGATGTTCCAAGTGATGACATTGTTAGTGAAAGATGCACTACCTCTTGAAGCGAGAAACGAGCCATTGACAAATGCGACGGTATTAGGCAGCGAGTCAAGGACTTCGACGCCTGTGGCGTTGTTGTCGGCTTGATTCCAGACTTTGATAGTAAACACTAGCGTATCGCCGATGGCTGCTATTTTTTTGTTAACGAACTTTTTGAGGGTAATATCCACTTGACAGTCAAGGGCTGTCACGACTACAGGAGCTCTATCAAGGTCAATACAAGGTCCAGAAGTATTGTTGAGTTGAACATAAAAAGTATCATTCTGAGTAATAATTCCAGCTGGTTTGAAAGAAAGCCCAGTAGCAAGCGCCGTTCCTCCTGTACTAGAGCTATACCACTCAATAGTGACACCGTTTGTGTTTGATCCAGCCAGACTCACCCTAAGGGTAGGAAGAGTATCGCCGATACAAGCGGAGGCATTAGGTGTAAGGGGTAATACTTGTGGACAGCTACAATCAGGCGCAGTGATAGTAGTATCAAAAACGCAAGAAGCGTTGAGGCTATCGGTGATGACGAGGTTAAAATTGTTAGGGATGTTAGTGACAGAATAGGGGTTACTACCAGTGATTGTTCCGTAGTTGGTTTTGATGATACCATTTTTGTTGTTCACAAAAAATGATACGGAATAAGTCTGTGATTCTACGGCGCAAGTAGCGGGTACGGTAATTTCCCAACTTGGTTGCTTACAGCAATCCTTGACATTGATACTGACGGTATCAAGACAATAGAGCGTAGTATCTACTAAATATACAAACTTATATATACCAGGCGTATTAAGACCTGTAATGGCTCCTGTAGAAGGGTTTATGACTACACCAGGGTAGTTTGAAACGCTTGCCCAATTTCCTCCCGACACATTCACGGCAAGTTGGGCATTACCTTCATCTGCACACACCTCAGCATTTTGGGGAGATGTAACGGAGATTTCGACATTTGTACGTATGGTTACATTGACTGTATCAGCGCAAGTAGATGATCCTTCATATAATAAAATGAACGAATAAGTACCCGGAGTATTGAGCGCTGCGCCTGTGATTACCCCTGTAGTGGCGTTGATGGTTAAAGGATTACCCGCAGCAGGAATCCAACTTTCGGGAGATACAACACTTTTTAACTTGATTGATGATACACCAGCACAAGCACTGGTATCGTTTCCTGCATTTGGTTTAACACAGGCAATAAAGCCAGCATCTATTTTAAAATCGTTTTCGCCAGCACCTCCTGTAATTAAAGTAAATTTTAGGTTACTATCTTCTATCTCAAAATCAGAATCAATATTGTCATTACCTGCGTTTGCTGTGCTAGGGATGCAGTTTAGAAGAGCGGTTTGGGTAGCGTAGTTTTCTATTTTAATAATATACTTCGTGTTGGTTTTTAAGGGAACTTCATATTGGACATAAGCAGGCCCTCCAGAAGTGTTGGCAGAAGAAAAATAATACTGACCTCCATTGGCAGTTTGTGCGGATGCAATAGTAGCACCAGTAGAGTCACAAAGTGTAACTGTGACGCCATCAATACCAGGCTCATTGGCATCTTGGATACCATCTTTATCCAAGTCTTTCCAGATGCGGTTTCCGATTTCGATAGGTTGAGGAGCACAGAGGATTTCCAAATCACCTACTCCATTGGCCTTGCCGTAGCCGAAAGCATCACTTGCGTACAATACGACGCCTCCATTTGTATTGACTGAGGTTCCAGTGGCGTTACCGTCTTTATTTCCATTCGAGTTGATGAGGCGTTTGATACCACCAGTGTTAAATACATCAGTAGGGTCTACTGCTGTCATAGCGAGTTTACCACTTCCCGCTAATATTGCTATACCGCCTTGCGAACTCATACGGTGATTGTCTCCGTTTTGGACACGGTCTCCCCAGTAATATTTCCCATTGCCAGGGCCATTGGCTGAGCTTTGGTTAGAAGAAGGAGTACTACCACAGACAGAACCATTTTGTTCGATGAGCCAAGTGCCATTTGGACCACATGGACCCGCTCTTAATACTTCTCCAGGGGTAATTCCACTTATAAAATCAGGGTCGTCTTGGATAGGTTTCCTGTTTTGATAACCTACTTGATCCCCAAAACGGTCACGAATACCGAGTAGCATAGACCCATCTACATCAAATTCAATATCTGTCAACCAAGCTTGAGGGAAACTGACAGGCCCTGTGCGGTCTGGATTATAATCTTGAATCCAAGGGCGCCACAATTCTGCTCGCGCAATTCCTGAGACATCGGCATTACTTGCGCCTTTAACATACGTAAGAGGAAAATTGAGAACCGGACTAAACGTGCCATTTTCGAAAGCATAGACCGTGGCGGCTAAACCTGCGCTATCTGTTTTAGTAGAAGCATCTTCACGCGTACATACGACCCCTACGTACACTTTGTTTCGGTAAAATTTAGTAGCAAAAGGCCGATAGCTTTTACCGGCACATGGGTTAGGAATCGTATATGATACTGTATCTTTTGTCGCGATGTCGAGTGAGTACAATTTTCGGTTGGAAAGGTTGGTGAGCCATAGCGTTTTGCCATCATCCGAAATATCAATATCTCCCAAACCAACCTTTCCGACGGCATCGTAGGCAGGAATATCATAGCTATCGAGTCTTCCACCGCTTAGTTCAGTGGGTACATCAGTATGCATATCTACTCCCGCCACAGTTCCGAAATTAAAAAACTCAGTAGTAGTCGTGTCTAGGCTATTAATATTTGTAACAAAAATAGCACCAGGCCCTTTGGGCGTAAATCCAATATGACGTTTTGTAAAAGCTGTTGAAAAAAGTTGTTTTGTTTCTCTTTTATAAGTCAATCCCCATGCAGAGCCGATATCATTGACGGTAGCATAGTGAGAGATGACTTTGTTATCATCTGTTGCATTGTAAGCTGCACCTACCAAGGCATCACGATCTCCCAAGGAAGAGCTCCCAATAGCAGTGTTAACGGCGACAAAACAGGTCGTTACCATTTGAGGAGTTTCCGTTTCACAATAATTAGCAGGGTAATTGATGCCTAGATTTATTCCTGTACTTCCTCCATTGACGAATTGTACAGAAGTGTGGCTTCCTGAAACTGCAAAAGGACCTTCAAAATCACCGATTAAAAAATCTTTAAATTCGATACGAAAAGCGGCCGTGCTACCTACTGTAAGAACATAGCTACCATCTGAAGCTGTACGGACAGAGTCTGCCAAACTACCATCGGCTCTAAATGCACTAACCAATATATTAGGCACACCTATTTCATTGAAAGTGGAGGTGTTAGTGATTTGCCCATCCGCATTGAAATCTCTAAAAACTGTTCCTTCCACAGTTTGCCCAAAGCTCTTTCCTAGTAAACCTAAAAGTAAAACTATAAGGATAGAGAATGTGTTTTTGGGAATGTAAACTACATTGATTAAGGACGTACGCTTGTATAGAGTGTACATAGTTTTTTGAATAAATGTGCTATTGAATAGATTGACTTGATTATCGGAAGAAATAGAGAACCTATTTAACATGATAATGTCTATTCTAGTATCAAAAAACATACCAATATGTCCACTAAATAGTCTTAAAGGATAAATAAAGGTAAGGTATGTAATATACTTTTGCGATAAGTGACTGGTTTATAGGAGATTGACTAGTCTTCCCTTCATGGAAAAGTACCCATATGAAGCTTTATTGGGAAGGATTTTGTCTAAATGGGCAATAATTGAGCCAAAAACAAAGATTTTTTCGAATAGGTATATAAAACAACATGACCCCGCTCCAAAGGAGCGAGGTCAATGCTACACACTTTACCCTACTTTGAAAATATTTTTATAATGCTTTAAGTCTGTTTTTGTATGTCTTTCAAGAAACCTATTTTCTTCTTGAAAACTTCATTTTGATTTGGGCGTTTTTTTTACTTCCAAATCGATGCTCGAAGGTACAATGAATTTTATACAAGTTATATGCCCTTTTTTAGGTGAACCGGTGAAATCTAACTATTGGACGGTGAAATGACTATAAATGCCGGTGAAATGACTATTTTGCCCGGTGAAATGACTATGAACTTTCCTGAAATAAGGGTGAAAAAAGCCTCTAAACGCAAAAAATCTCCAGCATTTAGGAGATTTTTTGCGTTTAGAGGCTTAGAGACAAGCTCTAAATGAGAATTTCTTGCCTAACAAGTTCTTGAAAGATAGGTTTTCCGAGTACTCGAATAGGATTGACAAAAGGTGATTTCATCAAGTATTTTCGAAGACTATCAGATATTTCGTAAGTCGAATAAAACCTACGATCAAATAAAACGGCGGCATCTTTCAATTCGAAAATGCTATAGCGGCTAAAGTTGAATTCATAGCTAGACCGTTTGTAGGCTGCCGGAGGCGGTACTGCGTGTACTTTTTCGGTATTGACTATTGCATTTTGTATGTAATTCCAGCCTTCCCATTGTTCGGGATAGGAAATAAGATACTTGGCAAAGAAATCAAACAACGACTGAAGTGTGGTGTTTGAAAATTCTTCTCTCGTAACTGTCTTATCGGGCGAAATAGGTTTTCCTACATACATTACATTGCTATAATCGGGCTGACGATAAGATATCACAGGTACCAATGGCACTCCAGATATATAACTGAGGTAGGTCATCCCCTTTCTTACGTTGATTCTTTGGCTTAAAAAGTTGAGTTGGTCAAAGTTTTCTTCTCCCGACCCAGTATTACCATCTAAATAAACCAATACTGATCGCCCATTTTTAAGCTCGCGGGCAAGTTTGAGCACAATACTTGGATCTTCGGAATTAAGCACTCTTACATCACTTTCGGTATTATACCTTTCTTTCATACGAGCTGTATAACTCATCATCGATTCAAGCTGTTGAGTATATACATCTTTTCGTACAATAGTAGAAAAGTTATAACCAAGGCGAATGAGCAAATTGGCAATGATACGGTATGAACCTAAATGAAAAGTACAGAAAATTTTAGGTGTCGTCGGCGTGCTAAGTACAGATTTATCTCCCTGTATGCTGCATAAATCACCAATATTCAATACATTGCGGTCAAAACTTTCAAAAGCAAGATTTACTAGCAATTTTTTGAATAAAGAGGCGTGTTCATCTAATGGAATCTCAGGGAGGAAATTGGCGAGATTTGCTGAAAAAATGGCAAACCTCACCAGATAACCTTCTTCTTGAAGCAGATTTACTCGGTCAAGCGCACCTTCACAATCAAGAAGCGCACTTTTATACTTAGCAAAATCCGAAGAGTTCATAACTTGCTAATGTTTACTGTACAACTAGATTTTTCTCAGCTTGCGAATTGATAGTAATGCCCCAGCAAGATGCATATGGATCTTTATCTCCGAAGTTAAGTACTTTGCTGAATTCATTTTTGGCATAGAATTTGCCATCACGGATAAGTGTATCCAAAGATTTTTTTGCCTTGATTTCAAATGAGCTTTTCATGATAATTATAAATTTTTGATAAGTGAAACATGAGATAGTTTGAGTGCACACAAAAGGACGATGAAAGTGCAACGTGTTGTTTTTTAGACACTTTCAACGATACAAAGGTACACCACCTATGCATGCTAGTAAATCCGCATTAATGGCTATATTTGAAAAGGTTTGTAGTAATAATTGACTAATTTGTATCTTTGCAAAGTGATTTTATCAGCCTATGTCTGATAAGAAGGTTGTTTAGAGGTTAAGAATTTTATGTTATTTGAGGAGCCATGAGGTCACTGGTACTTACACGCTCGTTTTATAGAAGCCCCCAAAATGGTTTGATTTTCCTTTTGGGAGTGGTATTGTTTTGCGAAATTATAGGATGGGCAACCTCTCCGGAGACAAAATGGTACGTGTATAGCTCTTATCAGACGCTCTTTGATTATCTCAAAAATCTGTTCTTAGGGATTGTAGCTCCTGAATTGTTTACATTGTATATATTGGTGTTTTTGATTGATATTTTTCACCGATTCATGGGAATTAGACAAGTCAACACCAACTTCTTTTCCCTTATCAAATACGAGGCTAAGTTTTTACCGCTTTTTTTGATAGCATTCTTTCTTTTCTTCCCTATTACTTTACATGTTAGGTTCTTGTTGAGAGAGTTTCCTAACTATTCTTTTAATAGGTACTTAGATTTGTACATATTTAATGGATTTACTTTCCAAACTTATTTTTTATACTTACCCTTTGTCACTTTGTTAGGGTATATATTGATCAACGTATCCTTAGTAAAGGATTTTTTAGAGAGTAATGCTTCGCTCAAAAGTATCTCTAATAACGTTTCGTTTTTGAAACCTGAAACAGAAACCACCCCTGCGCCGCCTAAAGTTGAGATAGCTACCTCCAAAGCTTTGCCTAAGATAGAGAAAGTGGAGCTCGTAGCACCGCCTCGTTCTGAAAATTACTTACGTTTGATTGAAGCAAAAACTAGCACGGGTGAACTCTATCTCAAAGTAGAAGAGTGCTATTTCTTTGAAACTATTGAAGAAAGGTATTATGTAGAGCACCCTAAAGGGCGTTTTAGGATTACAAAATCGCTAACGATTTTAGAAGAAGAACTTGACCCGCTACATTTTTTTAGAGGCCATAGGAGTTTTATCGTCAATCTAAGCCTTTTAGATAGTTATTTGTATTGGGAAAAAGGGAAATACATACTTTACATTAAAACACCCACTGAAGTGCGTGAGCTCGTCATGTCTAGAAATCGTTTCAATACTTTTAGAGATGCATTCACAGCCAACAGAATGAGGCTCTAAAGAATACACTTCCCTTTTCCAATAGGCTACTTTTAGATACTATCTAAATACGATTTAATCTGCAATCCAAATTTCAATAGATGGCGATTGCTATCAATACCTAGTTTTTGAATTAAGTTTTGTTTGTGATTTGCTAATGTTCGATAACTTATACAAAGCGAATCCGCAATCTCATAGCCTGTAAGGCCTTCTGTCACTAAGTACAGGATTTGCTTCTCTCTTTTTGTTAGAGATTTGAGTCTTTGCTGGGTATCGCTATCTATTTCTTTAAGGCCTAATTTCTTCATTAAATCTTTAAATCCATCACTATAGTATTTAGATTGCGTTTGAATATAAAGTAGGCATTTGTAAAGTTCATCGAGCCGGTCTTCCGAATATAGATAACCGTTAAAGTTTGCATCGAGCGCTTTTGACAATTCCTTAGAATTTGAAGCATTAAAATAAAGGACTAGCTTAGGTGGGTGAGTAGTACTGGCGAGTTCCTTCAATAAATGATTCGTTTCCTTTCCAATAAGATTGGCTTCAACAATAACACATTTAGGTTTTTTTGTGTGGATTTTTTGGATTAGATCATCTAGTTCATTTGCTCTGCCCACTACATCAAACCCTTCTCTTTCAAGGAGCTTACTAAGTACCTCACATGAAAAAGGCTCTTCTTTGGCTACCAATACTGAGGAGTCAAGTTTGCGAATTCGCATCTCATTATTTTTCATAATTATTTATGGGGATATGTATAAAATGTGTGGAATGAAGATACATCACAAATGCCTACTCAAACAAGAAATTTCCGTGAATCCTACTTTTTGACCCGTGAAATGACTATAAAATTGATGTTCCACGAAAAGTTAACAAAAAAAGCCTCCATATCAAAGAGGCTTTTTTGAAATATTTTTTGAATCAAAAAACTAGAATTGCTCTGTCTGAGAGAAATAAAAACTCCCTTCGATAGCGGCATTTTCGTCTGAGTCCGAGCCATGTACGGCATTGGCTTCTATCGACTTAGCAAACAACTTCCGAATCGTACCTTCGGCAGCTTGGGCAGGGTTGGTAGCGCCTATCAACTGACGAAAGTCTGCTACTGCATTTTCTTTCTCTAAAATAGCAGCAACGATGGGACCCGACGACATGTAAGCACAAAGGTCATTATAGAAAGGGCGAGCTGCATGGACTGCATAAAATTCACCAGCACGTTCTTTGGTGAGCAAGGTTTTTTTCATGGCCACGATTCTGAACCCTGCCTCTTCAATCATTTTTAAAATCGCCCCTGAGTTTCCTTCTGCTACAGCATCGGGCTTAATCATAGTGAATGTTCTGTTTGTACTCATTTTAGATTTGTCCGTTATATATTATACGTTTACTATAGAATGATTGTCTCGTTTTCTTAAGAAGAAAAATCCACGACTCAAAAGCTAACTTACAGCTTTACAACGCAAGAAGATTCCAAAAAAACGTCTCAAAATTAGGAAGTCTGTTTGGCTTTCCGAAACATTTCGATGAAAGTTACTAACTTTGCAAACTATGCAACAGTGGAACGCATTTTACGAGCTTATCAATTCGGCCTCTAAGCGCTTTGTGATATTGACCCATCAAAACCCCGATGCCGATGCGATAGGGTCTTCATTGGGATGGAAAATGTACCTTCAAAAAAAGGGGCATATTGCTACGGTAATAATCCCCAACGAATGCCCCGCAAATCTCAGGTGGATGCCTCAATTTGAAGAGGTGATTACCTATGATGCTAATGCCGCTAGTCAACTTCGCTCAAAAGAACTATTACAGCAAGCAGATGTGATTTGCTGTCTTGACTTCAATGCCTTACACCGTATCAAAGATTTGGGCGCCTTAGCTCAGAATGCACCGGCCACTAAAATATTGATTGATCATCATTTAGAACCTGAAGATTTTGCCAGTTTTGTTTTTTCGGATACCTCCAAAGCAGCTACGGCTCAGTATATTTTTGATATCATAAACCAACTGGGAGACGGTATTTTGGTAGATGAACCTATGGCAGAGTGTTTGTATGCTGGTATTATGACTGATACGGGGTCCTTCAGGCATGGTAATACTACTTCTGAGGTACACTTAGTGGTGGCAGAATTGATGAAAACTGGCCTCAATGTGAATCATGTTCATCGGTCAATTTTTGATAATAACTCCTTCGCAAGAACAAGGCTGTTGGGATATGTATTGTCCGAAAAATTGGTGGTATTGCCAGAGTATCGTACCGCCTATATGTCGCTTTCGATAGAGGAGCTCAAGCGCTTTAACTCCGAAATGGGTGATACCGACGGGATAGTAAATGTGGGGTTATCGATCGAAAATGTCGTCATGTCAGTGTTGATGATTGAGCGCCGTGATGAAATCAAATTATCTTTTCGTTCAGTAGATCAATTTTCCGTGCGAGATTTAGCTCATAAGTACTTTGCAGGAGGAGGCCACAAAAATGCCTCAGGAGGTCGTACACAACTTACTTTGCCCCAAACCTTAGAAAGGTTTTTATCCATTCTTCCTGAATACCAAACCGAACTTTTAAACGTTGAAAAATAATCGGTTTGGATACAACAAGGAACCAGTTTTTTATTATAAATCAGTAAATCAACTAAATATAAATAAAGAAGTAACAATTAAATGTGCAATAGCACCTATTTCATGAAATTTAAAACCATTCTTTCTGTCTTTGTCGCAGGCGCCTTGCTTGCCGCTTGCAACAACCGCGTGAGTGTTAGCGATACAGGTTTAAAATATCAATTTCACGACAAAAATGATGAAGGTCGTAAACCTAAAGTAGGTGACATCCTAACCTTTCATTTGGTTTTGAAAAACAGCAAAGACTCTGTCTTGCGTGATACTTACAAAGAAGGACGCCCAATGCAGATGATGCTTCAGACGCCTCCTTTTAAAGGAAGTTTTGAGGAAGGATTGGCGATGTTGTCAAGAAAAGATAGTGCTTCGTTTTTTGTAAGTGCGGATTCTCTCTTCACTCGTATGATGCAGCCACTTCCTCCTGGCATTGCCAAAGGTTCGGACATTCAGTTTACCGTAAAATTGATTGAAGTTCAGAACGAACAAGAATTCCAAAAAGCACAAGCAGCAGCTCGGGAAGGCCAAGTGAAGAAAGATGCTAAAATCATTGATGATTATGTTGCTAAAAATTCTTTGAAGGTAGTTGAAACGCCATCGGGGTTAAATTACGTAATTGTAAAAGAAGGTGATGGCATAAAACCCGTAGCAGGCAATATGGTATCTGTTCACTACGTTGGAAAATTATTGGACGGAAAGGAATTTGACAGTTCTTACAAAAACCCACAAAGTGGAGGTAAACCCGTAGATTTCCCAATTGGACAAGGTATGGTGATTCCGGGCTGGGAAGAAGGTATCATGAATATGAAAAAAGGCGGGAAAAGTACTTTTATTATTCCCTCAACTTTGGCATACGGAGAAACGGGCTCGCCAGGTGTAATTCCGCCAAATTCGGTTTTGGTATTTGAGGTGGAATTAGTAGATGTGAAAAAAGGACAAACACAACAATAAAAAGGAAGGGGAGTCACAAAAATGCTACTTTGTGACTCTCCTATCACACATAATTTCAATCAATTAAGAATGAGGGGGAAATTAATATTAGGAGTAATTGCGAGCCTAACGGTCACGATGATAGCTTGTGAACAAACCGAAGAAGCCTTTCAGGATCGTAAAACCCGTGAAAATAAAGCCGAAATTCGTGCCTATTTAGAAGCAAATCAAATTGTAGCAGATAGTTTACGGACGGGTTTGTATTATGCAATCACAACGGCTAATCTAACGGCCCAAAAACCGCAAGTCGGCGATGAAGTGACTTATAGCTATGTGGCTAGACGACTCGACGGGACGATTGTTGATAGTAGTCAAGTAGGGAAGAGTGATGTATTTATTCGGTCATACAATTCGAGGGATATTTCTACCACCGACTATTCCACTTCAATGGCTTTTCGGTTCAATCCTGTTCCTTCTTTTGAAGAACTATTAGCACCTCCTCAAGAGAAGGTAAGAGAGGGAGATAAAGTAACACTTTTTGTTCCGTGGTCGTTGCGCGGGACGGGTGATGTGTCGCTTTTGGCACCACTTTACATCCCTATTCGCTATGATATCAATATCCTCAAAGTACGTACCGAAGAAGAACAAATTGATGATTTTGTAGCGGCCCAAAAAATCCAAGGGCTAGAGCGGAATACTGACAATGGGTTGCGATTTTTGCGTACTCAGGCTTACCCTGATTCCGCCACAATTGCCTTTAATACTACCGTAAGTGTAGTTTACAAAGGGATATTGGTAAGAAATGGTAAGCAGTTTGATGCCGGCACGATTGATGTAAATGTCGTAGACCCGAATGGTACAGCCTCGGGAGGAGTAGTAAAAGGCTTTAATGATGGTATTGCCAAACTAAAGTATGGTGAAAAAGCTATTGTTATTTTTCCTTCTACTTTGGGATATGGTATCAATGGTACTTCCTCAAGTACAGGCACTTCGGTACCCATACCACCTTATTCTCCGCTTTATTTTGAGATAGAAGTTAAACGTAAATAAAAAATTAAAGCGGCCTCAAAAGCCGCTTTTTTAGTAAAAATAGTCATGCAACTTTGTTTTGCTACCAACAATGCCCACAAGTTAAAGGAAATCAAGGCACTTTTGGGCACCAATTTTGAACTCAAAACACTCCAAGAAATTGGCTGTAACGAAGAACTTCCCGAAACCACCGATACTATCGAAGGTAATTCTGCCCAAAAAGCCGAATATGTGTGGGAACACTACGGTGTCAACTGTTTTGCCGATGATTCGGGGCTAGAAATAGAAGCACTTAACGGCGCTCCTGGAGTTCATTCAGCTTATTACAGCGGCGAACGCAACCACGCTCGTAACATTGAACGCGTTTTAAAAGAGTTAGCCAATGAGGACAACCGGAAAGCGCGCTTTAAAACCGTTATTACCCTTACGCTTTCGGGAAAAAGTTATTCTTTTGAAGGAATTGTAGAAGGCGTCATCATCGAGACGCCTCGGGGTACCGACGGTTTTGGTTATGACCCTATCTTTGTACCTGAAGGTTATGACCAGACTTTTGCCGAAATGACCTTGGAACAAAAAAGTAAAATCAGTCATCGATCAAGGGCTTTTGCTAAATTGGTACTTTTTCTGAAAGATCACTCATAAAACCCCAACTCTATAGACAGGTATATTCATACGCATTGGTTTGAGTAGTGATGATACCTTTGGCAGTGGTAGATTTTTCGATAAGTGATTTTACAAAACCGTTGGCATTGAACTCATAGGTATATTCGTACAAATCAGCGCTCTTGTCGGCGTAAGTATATTTTATACTTTTGATGAGATTTTTTGAAAATTTGCCATACAAATCAGGCTGATTTTGATTTGAAATCAAATCCCCTTTGCTGAGTTTGTCTTCGTAATAAGTATAGTCAGCGGTGTATTGAAGTACATTGTTTTGAAAAGTTTTGGCTTGTACCAAATTCCCGTTGGTATAACTAAAAACAGTATTGCTGTTGAGTTTTGCATCTACATACGTACTAACAAGCGAGGTCTTAAAGCCATTGGCATCATAGCTATATTGATTGGTATAGCCATATTGCCTGTCAACTAGCGAAAATTTCTTGGCATATCCTTGAGGTGTGAGAATCACATTGAAGGTATTGCCGATGCTACCGTCTGCAAAATTGCGCGTAATGGTAATAGTGGTGTCGGAAGTGTAATTATAGTTTTCGGTCAAGCCTCCCCCGTCAGCACGGTATACTTTTGAGAGCTTGCCATTTTTATATTCGAATATGATCCCCAACGTACCTAAGGTCTGTTTGGCTATTTTGGTGGTTTTGTCACAATTAAAATCAGGTGAAACTGACTCTGCTTTTTGACAAGAGATTCCACACAAAACGATTATAAGGATAGCGTAAATAAGAGAATGTTTCATGAGTGGTATGTTTATAATAGTTGAAACAAAATTCCTACAAACCACCCAAACCCACAATCGCACAGATATGTGAAATTGGCGCAAAAAACATAAAAAAGATGTGAAAATAGAGGACAAAGCTTTATAGCCAGTTGTTTTTAAGGGCTTTTGCTACTGCCTCTGATCGCGAATGCACTTGCAGCTTTTCGTAAATATTACGAATGTAAGTTCTGACAGTATCGGTAGAGATATGATGTTTTTCGCCAATCATTCGATACGATAATCCCTCTACTAAGCCACCCAATACCTCTTGTTCACGTTTGTTGAGGTCAATTTTATCAACTGGCTTTTTTTGATGAGTTTTGATAAATCCAAATACCTTTCTAGCAATAGAAGAAGACATGGGAGAGCCGCCCGCTACTACTTGGCGAATAGCATCGAGGATTTGTTCGGCAGAAGCGTTTTTTAGTAAATATCCCGACGCTCCTGCTAGGATGGCATCCATGATTTTGTCGTCACTTTCAAGCACCGTCAGAATGACGATGTGAGTATCTCGATAGCTAGCTTGGTTTTTGATGTAAGCGGTACAATCGAGGCCGCTCATGTCAGGCAAGTCAATATCCATCAGAATCACATCTGGGAGGAGATGAGGGGAGTTTTCGAAAAAACTTTTACCATCTTCATAAGTCCCTATACAATTGACATCCGTCGAAAAATTCAATAAATGCCGTAATCCTTCGCGGAAGATTGCGTTATCTTCTACGATTGCTACATTGATAGCCATAGGTGAATGGTTGAATATTACCACAAAATTGATAGAATATTTTGGGCTTCACAATCGCACATATATGTGAAAATACGTTTTTTACCAGCATAATTATGGTAAAGGGCACATAAGTTTGATTTCGGTTCCAGCCAACGGTGCCGATACAATAGACAGATGTCCCTTGATTTCTTGTGCCCGTTTTTGCATATTTTTGAGACCATTTCCTCGCTTGACGGTCTCGGTATCAAATCCTTTTCCATTGTCTCTGATCAACATTTGAAGCTGTTTGTTAAGGTAAGATATGTGTACCGAAACATGCGTTGCTTCCGCGTATTTAGCGGTATTGTTGAGGGCTTCTTTGAAAATAAGGTAGATATTTTTACGCTGAGTCATGTCGGGGATTAGCGATTCGATGCTAGGATTAGTGATGAACTCAAAGGTAATGGATTGATTTTCAAGTAAAGGAATGGCAAAGTCTTTCATTCGTTGAACGACGGTAGTCATAGTGTCATTGTCGGGTTTGATAGACCAAACCATGTCGTTCATGGCGGTAACAGTACTGCGAGATGATTCTGCAATCATTTTTAAAATGGGCTGGATTTTTTGAGAATTGCTCCCATTTTCGTGCGTGGCAATCTCGCTATAAATAGCAATACTGCTCAGAGTAGCCCCCAATTCGTCATGAAAATCAGCGGCAATGTGGTTGCGAAGAGCGAGGGTTTCTTGCAAGCGCTGTAGCCGAGCGCGATTAAGAAGCCAAGCCGTAATGGCACTCGCCAGTAGAAGTACTAGTACACCGCCTGCTAGCCAAAACTTATTTTGAGCGAGCTGCTGCTCTTTGATTTGAGCATCTTGTTGTAATAGCTTGATTTGTTGTTCTTTTTTTTCACTTTCAAAACGGGCGTTCAATTCATTCATGTTAGCGAGCTGTTTTTCACTTAAAAGAGAATCATTGACTTGCTTAGCTACCTTTTGATTCAAGAAAGCACTTTTGAAATCACCCTTATCTACAAACATCTCAGTAAGAGCTTGATACAAATATCCCTGATATTCGAGAGAACCGATGTCTTCAAAAATTTTTAGCGCTTTTCGTAGATATTCTTCCGAAAGCCCAAATTGTTTTTGATGTTGATAATACTGCCCCATATTACCATAAATAGCCCCCAGCTGATGAGTCGTATGGATTTGCTTGCTTATTTGTTCAGCTTTTTTGAGAGCTTTAATATCTTCAGCGGGCTGATTGATAGCCCGATAGGCATTAGATTGATTGATCAAAATATCCGGTAATACTTGCATATAACCCACTTTTTTGGCGTATTGCTCAGCTTGTTTCAAGTAAACAAGCCCTTTTTTGGGGTCTCCTTTTTGATTAATGGTATTTCCGAGTCGGTTGGCCGAGATAGCCATTCCGCGATAATTTTGGTCTCGCGTCTTAATCTCTAAAGTTTTTTTGAGGTATTCAATGGCCAAATCAATCTTGCCTTGAAGCGCAAATACCGAAGCTGCTACATCATAAGGGGAGCCTGAGAGTTTAGGAAGATGATTGTTTTCGTAAATTTTGATAGATTTTAAAGAAAACTCCAATGCTTTTTCGTTGTTGCCAGAGAGCTGATTGATCATGGCAAAATTGGCCAAGGCATTTTGAAGGGTAGAGAGCGGCAATTGATACTTTTGAGCTATTTGTAAGTTTTTCTCGTATATTTTCAGGGCTTTAGGGTACATCCCTTGGATATATGCCGAGCGGCCCAGCGTATTGAGGCTACCATACTCTCCAGCCTTAAAGTGAAGTTTGATCGCCAGATGTTGGCTTTGAGTGGCTAGAGAATCGGCCAAATTGTATTTTCCTTGCTCGACCAAAAGCCAACTGTAATCGTTGAGGGCTTTTACATAATTGGTATCTTTTGGTGCTGACTTTAGGTAGCTCGCTAGGGAGTCAGCACTCTGGGGAATTTGAGCGAATAGGTGTAGGCTATAAAAAGCGACTAAAAAGCAGTATAAAAGTATCTTTTTCATAAAGAATAGCTATCTGCTAAATTGTGATTTAAAGGAAACAAATCGTTAGAAAAAAGCCAATAGGGTACTATTCGTCGTATCTTTTTAGTATTTTTACTATTCATGTAATAGAAACCATCTACCGTTTTACCTGTTTTCCCCGCTCTTCATATGCAATATCGCCTGTTTAGTCAATCTCTCGAAAGCCGCTTTATTGAAATAGAATGTCACATAGAAAATATTGTTGAAGAGGTAGTTGAGATTCAGCTTCCGGCTTGGCGACCAGGTAGGTATGAGCTCCAACACTTTGCCAAAAATATTCAACAATTTGGAGTTTTTAATAAAAATAACGACCCACTTACTTTTCGGAAAATCACCAAAGATCGCTGGCGTGTAGAAACTGCTGGTGAAACTGAAATCAGTGTACGGTACAATTATTACGCCAACGTTCAGAATGCAGGGAGTAGCTATGTGGGTCCTGAGTTTTGGTATATAAATCCCGTCAATTTGTGCGTGTATATGGAGGGGCGGTTAGCCGAACCATGTACGCTGACGCTGGATATTGCGGACGATTTTCGGATTGCTTGTGGTTTAAAAAAACAAGGTAAACAACTCCTTGCCAAAGATTACTATGAGTTGGTAGATAGTCCCTTGTTGGCTTCGGCCACCATCCAGTGCCAAGCCTATCAGGTGAAGGATACGATGTTTTATGTATGGATGCAGGGAAACATAAAGCCTAATTGGAATCAAATTTTAATAGATTTTGAGAAATTTACCAAATCTCAAATCGAAATGATGGGAAGCTTTCCCGAAGGTGAATATCACTTTTTAAATCTAATTTTACCCACGCCCTACTACCATGGGGTTGAGCATCGGCATTCGACGATGATTGTGCTTGGACCGGATGATGAAGGCGAAGGATTATATACCGATTTGTTGGGAGTAAGTTCTCATGAATTATTTCATGCTTGGAATATTATTCGTATTCGACCACAAGAACTACTGCCCTATGATTTTACCAAAGAAAATTATTTCAGTACTTGTTTTGTAGCAGAAGGAGTCACCACTTACTACGGGGATTTGTTTTTGAGGCGGTCGGGAGTATTTGATGACGCGGCCTATTGCCGTGAGTTACAGGTATATATGAAGCGACATTTCGAAAATAGTCGTGATGCTGCACAATCGTTGACGGAGTCTTCGTGGGATTTGTGGCTAGATGGCTACGAAAAAGGTATACCAAAAAGAAAAGTATCGGTATATCATAAAGGAGCTTTGGTTGCGTTGATTTTAGACCTTACCATTCGAAAAATTCATCAACACCAGCGTTCGCTTGATGATGTAATGCGTCTATTGTGGCAGCGATTTGGCATACCTTTTGTGGGATATTCGCTCGAAGATTACCAGTCGATTGTAGAAGAAGTGGCTGGTCAATCATTAGAATGGTACTGGAATGATTGTATTTTAAGTAATTTGCCCCTCGAAAATCACCTCAATCATGCCTTAGCTTGGGTTGGACTTCAGATGATTACCTTTACTGACGGCACTGTGCATTTACAGGAGCTAGAAAATGAGAGGGCGATTTTGCAACGTAATAAGTGGTTAAATCCTTAAATTAACCAACAAAAACGAGCGTTTTAATTGATTTTTTATAACTTTAGCACCTAATTATCAGGTATATAACCAAATAAACAGATGAAAGTCACGCCGATTGAGATTCGCCAGCATACTTTTCAAAGGGTATTAAGAGGTTTTGATGTTGAGGAAGTTACGGCTTTTTTAACCTCTCTCTCTAACGAATGGGAGCGCGTCCTGAATGAAAATAAAATGCTTAAAATGCAATTGGAAATCGCGGAGAAAGAATTGGGTAAACTTCGAGAAGTGGAGCTTACGATGTTTCGGATGCTCAAAACAGCCGAAGACACCAGCGCCCAAATGACCGAGCAAGCCAAAGTAGCGGCGGAGGTGTATATCGAAGAAGCACGCCAAAAAAGTGAAGAGTTGGTAAATGAGGCTCGCAAAAAAGCGAATATGCTCATCATGGATGCCGAAAATCAATCCAAATATGTGCGCGAGGAAATTATTGGAGAGTTCAAAAACCATGAGCGAGACTTTAAAGCCATGGAAAAATACCGTGACAATCTCATCGTTCAGCTCAAAGCATTGGCCAACAATACGGTAGATAGTATCGAACGTTTTGAAAAGAAATTTTCTCAAACTACGGTAATAGAGAAATTTGAAGATTTAAAAAGCCAAGTAGAAGTATCTCTCAAAACGGGAGAAGAATCTCAAAAAGCTAGACTCGAATCGGAGCAAGTGGTAGAGGAAGTAGTAGCCGGAACAGCCGATGAATCAGCAGCACTCACAAGCAGTGAAGTAGGAGAGAGTGATACTCAAGCTGAGGCAATAGTAGCGGATGTGGAAGCCACTCCTGAGGCCGAAACCCCACCAAAAGAGGAAACGGTAGAGCAAGAAAAGAAAGATAAGAAAGGACAAGAAGAAGGCTCATTTTTCGACCAAATTTAACATTACTACCTTTTGGGAACCGTTGCGCTTGAAGGAATAGAGTTTTTCGCTTATCATGGAGTATCTGACGAAGAACAAAAAATAGGTAATAGATACACGATTGATGTAAACATCACTACCGATTTTACGGAAGCAGCTCGCTATGATCGTTTGGAAGGAACTGTAAACTACGCCATAGTGTACGAAATCGTGGCTAAGCAAATGCAAAAGTCAACTCGCCTGCTAGAGCATATTGCTCACCAAATTATTGAAGAATGCCGAAAAGTGTATCCTGAGATAGAGACCATAGAAGTAAGTGTCTCTAAACACAATCCACCGATTGGGGGGGTGTGTGCTAGGTCAAAAATTACCATCAAGGGGTAGTTACCAACAAAAAAGCTCGTTTCGCAGAAACGAGCTTTTTTGTTGGAGACAATGAATCTACACCAGTTTCCAACCATCGCGGTATTGGCGAGTGACAAACTGATTGGCATCGTCGAAGTTGGTAATCTTCATATTGGTACCATCCCACAAGAGCTTCTTGCGGCCATAGTAATCAAAGCCATTGCCTTGTTGTTTGCGAAGCATATAGCTACGAATCGCTAAGTTACCCATCAATACTGTTTCAGTAAGGGGGCCTGAGTAATCAAACGAAGAAGTCAAGGCTTTGTGCTTATCGCTACCAAAGCCTGCTTTACATGCTTCAGTCCAATAAATTTGGTGACCATACTCTGGTAAATTCACTGGAGCACCATATTTGCTATCCTTTGCCATTACTACTTTATCCCCATTTTTATAATAAATCTTAGGATTGTTGCCATACATATCGCAAGCGATGATTCCTTTGCTACCAATCATCAATACCCCATTGGCTCCGTTGCCATCGGTGCTGAGTGGTTCGTTGGCAGGAATCCAATCGGGGTGGAAAGGACGCAAGCCGCCATCCATCCAGATCATTTTCATCGGAGTTTTGTTTTTGGCAGTGGCCGGAAACTTAATTTCTACAGCTGCCGAAGGAGGGCATCCTTCTGGAATCCACTCAGGGTTCCAATCTTTCAAGAATACCGAACCGATACTACATTCTACTTCGGTGGGGTAGTTGAGACCCAACACCCGGAAAGGTGTATCGATAGTATGGCATCCGATGTCGCCTAATGCACCCGTTCCAAAATTCCACCATCCACGCCACTTAAAGGGGTGATAGCCTGGGTGATAGTCTACCCACTGAGCCGGGCCTACCCATTGCTCCCAGGCGATGCCTTCGGGCATATTAGGCTTACCGCTTGGTACCGGAATACCCTGTGGCCATACGGGGCGGTCGGTCCATATCTGAACAGTATGTATAGGGCCTACCAAACCTTTATTAAACCACTCCACCATTTGAAGCTGTGCGGGGTTTGATGCACCTTGGTTTCCCATTTGAGTCACTACTTTGTATTTACGAGCTGCTTCGGTGAGCATACGAGCTTCATAAATATTGTGTGTCAAAGGTTTTTGTACATATACGTGTTTTCCCAACTGCATGGCCGCCATTGCAATGATAGCATGGTTGTGGTCAGGAGTAGAAATAGTGAGAGCGTCTATATTTTTCGCTTCTTTAGAGAGCATCTCTCTCCAATCTTTGTATTTAGTGGCATTGGGAAACCTTTCGATTGATTTGGCTGCTCTGCTCAAATCAACATCACACAAGGCTACTACATTATTAGCACCGTTGTTGGAGGCATTGAAAATATCGCCTGTTCCTTTTCCACCTGCGCCTATTGCGGCTAGGTTGAGCTTATCAGAAGGTGCGGTATAGCCTTTCCCTATGACGTGGCGTGGTACAATGAAAAAACTACCTACGGCCATCGCACTTTTTTGCACAAAATCGCGTCGCGACACCGATAAGTTTTTGTGTTTGGGTTTCATTTTTCTCTAAAAGGTTTGAATGATACTAAAATTTTAGAACAGATGACTACAAAAGCATCGAATAGGGGCGTAGTTACCCTTGTCTAAAGCGGTTTTTTAAAAATATAGACAGAAAGTTATCTCTATTTTTGAGTTTTAACAGTTATAGATAGACATATCGAAAGCATTTAATAGAGAGAGCTAGGATTTTTTCCGGAGATTTATCCGTAATTTGTAACTTTTGAAGAATCCTAAAAAAATTATCAATGACATTGAAGAAAACGTTGACTTGTGTCAAAACAATCATTTTTGGAGGAGGAGTCTTACTTGCTTTGGCGAGTAATGGGCAAAAAAACAAGGTTTCGTTAGAAGAGAAGTTTATTGCGCATGGCTTGGTCGATATTCAGAAGTTAGACCCTAGTATTTTGGTTGAATTGAAATACTCTACTACCGACAATTTTATCAAAGAAGACGTCTATGGCGATTTGGAGCGGGCTTATCTTCAACCTATGGCGGCCGACAAACTCATCAAAGCAAATCAGTTTTTGAAACAAGAAAAGCCAAAATATACGCTTTTGGTATATGACGGAGCCCGCCCGCGGAGTGTTACAAAAATATTTTGGAACCGGATGAGCCATATGCCCCCCAATCGCCGCGAAGATTTTGTGGCCAATCCTACCAAAGGTTCCATTCATAATTTTGGCTGCGCGGTGGATTTGACCATCGCCGACGATAAAGGTCGCCCTCTCGACATGGGTACTATTTTTGATTTTTTTGGTGAATTGGCGGAGCCACGCCGTGAAGCTGCGATGCTTAAAACTGGAAAACTTTCAGCTCAGCAACTCGAAAATCGAAAACTTCTTCGGAGGGTCATGCTGAAGGCGGGCTTCACCTCTATCCAAACAGAGTGGTGGCATTACAATGCTACCTCGCGCGAGAAAGCAAAAGCAAAATATGGGTTTATTGAGTAATATATGCTTCTGATTTCGCTCTTTCATGCTTTTTGGATGTCGGTTTGGGGTGGCACACCTGACACGACCCAGAAGGTTGTGGTCAGGCAGGTTCAAATTATTGGTAATTTTCGCACCAAAGAACGTATCATTCGTCGTGAAATGGATGTAAAAGGAGGTGATACACTTACCGTATTTCAATTGGACTCTCTGCTTGAATACGACCGCCGAAAAATCCTAAACACTAACTTGTTTCTTTCGGTAGAGCTTAAAAAGAAAGTAGTTGTCGATACCACTCAGCTACCTTTTTACACCGCAGATGCCAAATGGATGGGAGGGCTTACTATGGTAGATATAGAGGTGGTATTGAAAGAGCAGTGGTATTTGCTGGCTTTTCCGGTATTTGAGCTAGCTGACCGTAATTTCAATGAGTGGTGGTATGAACGAGGGCGTGATTTGAGCCGAACAATTTATGGCGTGTATGCCCTGCATCAAAACCTTACTGGCAACAACGACCGTCTACGCTTACGGGCTGAGTTTGGTTTTATACCTCGGTTGGATATTTATTATTCAATTCCTTATTTAGACAAAAAGCAGCGTACGGGTCTTACTATCGGTATCTTGAGAATCACCAATCGCTCTTTGGCTTATCGTACCAATCGAGACAAACTTTCTTTTTTGGGAAGCGACGAACGAACCCGTGAGCGGATAGTCCCTTACTTGACGCTTACGCACCGTCCGAAATTTTACGGATATCATTCTTTCTCTGTCCAATATTCCATGACAAACGTGGCTGATACCATTGCTCGCCTCAATCCCAATTATTTTTTGGGAGGTAAGAGTCGCCAACGGTATCTGCAACTCTCCTATTCCCATTTCTATGATCGCCGCGACCGAGGGCAGTATGCACTCAGAGGGTATATTTATGGATTTTATGTGAGCAAAATAGGTGTATTACCTTCCGAGGACGTTGATATATTGGAGGCTACTTTCAACTGGGGGCAATACATACCTTTGGCCAAAAAATTATATTTTAGTTATCTGACCGAACTTAAAGTAGCTACGCCTGCTCGGCAGCCTTTCTTACAAACCCGTGGTATGGGATATGGGGGGGATTTGGTACGTGGATATGAGCTATATGTGATTGATGGGCCTCATTATAGTTATCTCAAAACTAATCTTCGGTATCAGCTGCTTAATCGGACATTCAATTTAAGCAAATTTATCAAGCTACGACAATTCAATGCTTTACCTATCGCTATTTATCCCAATATCTACGCTGATGTAGGCTATGTCCGAAACCCTTATCCTGAACTTAACAATAGTCAGCTTGCCAATCGCCCATTGTTTGGGTTTGGGGTGGGAATGGACGTAGTGACGTGGTACAATTTTGTGGGACGTATCAATTATTCTTTCAATCATTTGGGCGAAGCAAGGCCGTATTTTGCCATAGGAAGGGAGTTTTAGGATATTCCAATTATCAAATTACTTCATTTTCAAACTATACTATCATCATAATTGACACAAAACTCCTAACTTCGCAAGAGTATCATTTTTTATAACTATGACTATATCATATACTAGATCAGTATTGGCGGTGATTTTTATAGCTTCGTCGAGCATTTTGTTGTTGTCGTGTGGGAAGAGTGCGGAGCAAACTACCGAACAGCAAAGCGTTAAAAAAGACAGCGTAATATCTAGTACTGAGCCTATTGTTAGTACAAATCACTCACAGTTGTTGACCACAATCATTGGACGTCAAGGAGGTGTTTTTCGTGGCTTTCAGCTAGGAGACCCTGTGAGTAAAATCAAGACAGAAGAGACATTCGAGCTTTTTGAAGATACCACAAACCACGTGGGCTTTACTTACGAAACCGAAAACTTTGAGGCGATAGATGTACTTTATTATTTGGATAAAAACAAAAATCTCAGTGGGGTAAAGCTTGATGTATATCTCAATGATAGCAATGCCGTGAAAAGTCTGCTTGAGCAATTTGATACTTACTTATCAGGCAAATACACCCCTGACAAAAAAGCTAATACTGACAAAACCCGCTCTTGGAAAGGAAGAGGGGGGATATTGGTAAGACTAGAAGACGTGAGCAAAGGTAAGGATTTTGGTTTACGGTTGAGTATAGGGCCTAAAGGGAATCCCGCAATGGCGATTTGAATGCTCTCCATTCATATAATTGGTTATTTTTGTGAAACTTGAACCTTCATGTAGTTATTTGGTAAGTGGCTAAAAGTCAGGTTATTTGAAGGTAAACTATTAACGTATAACAATTAATACCGCTTTAACCTGCTGTTTATGCGTATTGTTATTGTAGGAAACGGAATTGCAGGTATCACTGCCGCTCGGCACATCCGAAAGCAGAGCGACGCTGAAATTGTGGTTATTTCCAAAGAAACAGACCATTTCTTTTCTCGTACGGCGTTGATGTATGTCTATATGGGGCATCAGCAATACCATCACCTCAAGCCTTATGAGGATTGGTTTTGGGACAAAAACCGCATCAATCTTTATAGAGCCACGGTAGAAAATATTGATTTTCTCCAAAAGACAATAACTCTCTCCGCAGATAGCTATCAAGTGACCTATACGCCTTCACTGCTAGAGCGACTTACCAAGGTAGCCCCTAAACATACGAATAAACAGGCTATTGTTAGTAAGGTCTTAACCTACGATAAACTCATTTTGGCGACGGGCTCGGTGCCTCGTTGGGGTGATTGGGAGGGACAAAGCCTGAGTGGTGTGCAGGGATTATATAGTTATCAAGATTTGGAATTGCTCGAAAAAAATACTGCTGGTATCTCAAAAGCCGTGATTGTAGGGGGAGGTTTGATTGGGGTGGAACTTGCCGAAATGCTGCATACTCGTCATATTGAGGTTACTATGCTTGTCAGAGAAAAAAGCTATTGGAGTAGTGTGTTGCCCAAAGAGGAGTCTGACCTTGTGACAAAACATATTCAAAAACGAGGTATAGATTTACGCTTCAATACCGAACTCAAAGCAATCAGAGGTCAAAAGAGAGTAGAAAGAGTAGAGACAGTGCAAGGTGATAGTGTTGATTGTCAATTAGTTGGGCTAACTATTGGGGTAGCGCCCAATATCTCCTTTCTTTCTTCAAACTCCAATAATCTATACCTCAATAAGGGAATTGTGGTCAACAAATACCTTGAAACAAATCTTCCGGATGTATATGCCATAGGAGACTGTGTAGAGCATCAGCAACCGCTTGAGGGTCGTAAATCAATCGAACAAATTTGGTACACAGGCCGTATCATGGGCGAGACTGTCGCCCAAACTATCTGTGGTAAGCGTACAGCCTATCAACCAGGAGTATTTTTTAATTCTGCAAAATTTTTTGATTTAGAGTACCAAACTTATGGAGTGGTGCCGGCCTCTTTGCCTGAAGGTGTAAGTAGTTATTGTTGGCAACATCCTACCAAAGAAGTACTCCTTCGGATCAATTATGATTCAAAGAGCGGTGCCGTATTGGGCTTTAATGCTTTGGGTACTCGCCTTCGTCATGGGGTGTGTGAAGAATGGATTAAAGACAAAATAACGATTGAAAAGGTGTTAAATAATTTCCAACAGGCAAATTTTGATCCTGAGTTTTTTGAAAAATATAAACTTTCTCTTCACTGATTGCAGCCTTTGAAAAGGTACCCAGGCTTGCCCCAAATTATAGTTTGAGGCTAGAATGGATTAGCGTCTTCGACGCTTTTTTGTAGGGCACCGGAGACGTAATGCCCTAAAAGTCCCGAATGGCTAGCTCCAAATTATAGTTTGGGGCAACACTGGATTAACGTCTGCGACGTGCTAAAAAGCGTCTCATACGCAATGCCCTAACACTCCCGAATTACAGAGTAGTTTGCGGTATAAACCTTCCAAGTTTTGAAAACTTGGAAGGTCTTTCATGCTAGCCCCAAATTATAGTTTGGGGCAATACTGGATTAACGTCTGCGATGTTCTAAAAAAGCATCTCATACGCAATGCCCCAAAAGTCCCGCATTACATTTCTGGACTTATTCGGGTGGTTGTTTTTTTAAAACGACAGAGAAGCAGAGAGAACCACTTCGACAATCCCTAAAAACCCCTCTTCTGCAATGAGGGGGGCAGGGGAGAGGTTCCCATGCTAAACCTCTTCAATTTTATTTTTTTATCATTTTTATAAAAAAATATATGTCTAATATATAGGTTTTTGATTTGGTATATTATTGCTGGTATTATGGAATAAAAATAGAGAAATAATTCTTATCAAGGATATTGGTTTGATATAAAATATTGATTTTTAAATAGTTATAAAATTGGCAAAAAACGCTTCAATACTCTCTCTTGCCTTTATTTGTTCTTCTTTGGTACAGTTTTTGACTTCAAAAGTATATGGCTAATTTAGAAAACTATATGATTAAATCTTATAGCCATAGAAAATCCAATTAACTATACAACCGATGCCAAAGCGATCTATCTCCCACCTTCAGAAAGGCAGCCCTCATGGTGCTACCATCCTGCTAGGATGCCTTATTTTGCTGCTAAGCTCTTTTAGTTTGCATGCTCAGACCTCCCCTTCGGGGCAGCTACAACTGCTGACTCCCACCACCTTATCGGCCTGTAATACCGATACGATTTACCTGAACCTGACCAATCTGCAAGGTGCCAAAGGGGTGACTTATGCAGGTACGGCCAACATTGAAATCTCCATACCGGGAGGAGCTTTGTTGGAGTATATCAACAACTCCGTAAACTCTACGCCTGCAGGGGTGCAGCAGCAGAGCTACACCAACAAAAAACTGATAATCACCGTGCCCTTACCCGCTACGGGTGCAACTACGCGCCTAAAGTTTGTATTACGGCCCGATTGTAACGTGGGTAGTATCAGCGGTTTGCCTCGCTTAACGGGTAGCATCACCTATCCTACAGGTTTCCCCTTGGGCAGTGAAACGTTCAGCTCCTCGGCCATGAACATTGGTAAAAGCGTGATTGCTCATTCCTTGCTCAACCAAACTACCAATGGCAATCCGACACCCACGCTTTCGACCGCCTTTAGTATTGCAACCAATATTCTTAATACAGGTTATGGTTTTCAAAATGAATTGATCTATACCACTATTAACCATAAAGACTTGACTTTTACCAGTGCGGCAGTTCGTAATTCCAACGGTATCTCTGCCAATGGAACCGCGGTGGCAGTGACTCCCGTGAGTACCACCACCGTGAGTAATTATGTGTACCGTACCTATCGCTTGCAGGGGACGCAGCTAGGAGGTGACAAGCAGTTTACGCCCAATGAAACCATTCGGGTGGATGAAACGTTGACCTCACAGGAGCCGATACTACCACCAAAAACCGTCTGATTATACAGTATAAAATTGTATTCACGGCTTGTCCTACCGCGAGCGAAATCCCTTATACGCTACAAGGAACCAATTATTGCGGCACTCTTACACGAGCTATGGGCGTGGTGCCTTTGAATTTGGTCGGTACCGCAGGCACGCAAAACAACTACAGCTTGTCGTCAGTACTAATTCCTTTGCAAGTGTGTGCGGCTAAAAACGGTACTCAATCTGTCTATGACCAATTGTACATCAAAAACTTGGGAGGTTATGGTAGTGCCTCAGGAGCGAGTTCAGGTCAAGATTCGGTCACGTTGACTTTGGCAGTGGATCATACCTTATTGCAAGTGAGCAATGTGGTGTTTGCCGCTCCTTTTGCCAACCCTGTCGTGGGCACGGATCCGCAAGGCCACCCCACTTACCGCGTACTAATTCCAGCGGGTCTAGCCGTAGGCGATTCGTTGGCGGTTTCTATTAACTACACCATTACTCCCAAAGTAGACAATGTCTGTTTGAAAGACCAACAACCTGCTTTGTGTTTCTTTGGCTTGTTTAGCTCTCCTGTATTACTATCGTGTCCCGCCAAAAACATCAACTGTGGAGCCGTGACTCGTCACTTGAGAGGATCAGGTGTCAGCATCCGCGATTTGGTATGTTGTTATGGTTCAATCGGCGATTATGTATGGGTCGATACCAACAACGACGGTCAGCAAGGTAGCACTGCCGCTGAGCCACCGATTGTGGGTGCGAAGGTTTATTTATTAAATGCCTCAGGTGCCAAAATCGACAGTACTGTGACGGACGCGCAAGGCAAGTATTTGTTTGACAGTTTGTTGGCGGGTAGCTACCGCGTGCAGTTTACAGCGCCAGCGGGCAGCAAATCTACCACTGCCAATACAGGTGCCGATGTCTCCGACAGTGATGCAGGTAAAAATGGAATCACCCATTTGATTACCATTGATGTAAGCAAAGCAGAGAGTGATACGCTTCGCAACAACCCACAAATTGACGCTGGGTTTGTACCCTTTGGAAGCTTGGGCGACTATGTATGGTTCGACAATGGCGACAATGTACAAGGCAGTGGTGATACCCCAGCCTCAGGCGTGAAAGTGTATTTGTTGAATGCAGCAGGCACCAAGATTGACAGCACAGTGACCAATGCGCAAGGCAAGTACTTGTTTGACAGTTTGGTAGCAGGGACTTATTCGGTACAGTTTGTGGTACCAGCGGGTTAGAGTGTAGTTACTCCTAACACCGGCAGCGATGACGAAAAAGACAGCGATGCGGGTGTAGACGGTAAAACAGGCACTTACACAATAGACACGACCAAACCATTAGGTGACCCTGCACGTAACATCACCTCGGTAGATGCGGGCTTGAAAGCTATCTGTCCAATCTTGACGGTTCCAGTCACAACCTTTGACGTATGTCAAGGAGAAAGCTTCCCTACTTTGCAGGCAACTGTAACATCGGCAATAGCAGAGGTAGCGTGGTACAATAATGCCGCTGGCACAGGTACCCCCTTAGCCACTACGACGAGTTTTACCCCGTCGGGTGTTGTCAACAGTGCTACTACCTTCTACGTTCGTCTGCGTAATGTGCCAGTAGGTTGCGACTCTAGCTTGCATGCCGTGACAGTCTCAGCCAAAACCTGTATTGATACTGTTGATTTGGCATTATCCAAGCATATCGACAAGAAGATAGCCCAAGTTGGAGATGAGCTTACTTATACTATCAAAGTTTGGAACGAAAGTAATAAAAACGCTACGGGTGTAGAAGTGACCGATAGTTTGAATGTAGGAGTCTCTTATGTCAGCAGCACCGCTAGCAGAGGAAGCTATAACCCAACCACTAAAATCTGGACGATTGGGAATATTGCGGCCAATGGTGACACGGTTACTTTACAAATCAAGGTAAAAGTGCTAGCAGAAGGTATTTGGTTCAACACGGCTGAAATCAGTAAAACCAACGAGAAAGATAAAGACTCGACTCCTAACAATTCAAAAGAAGACGAGGATGATTTGGATCGGGAGTGTTTTACGGTACCTTTCAAGTTGTGTACAGGCCAATCGGTGCAGGTAGTAGTGCCTGCTAAGTACACCAACGTAGTGTGGTCAGATGGCCAAACAGGCAATGTTGTACTCTTCAACAAGGCGGGTAGTTATACATTTACAGCCAGCAATGGTAGCTGTCCATCAGGAGGATGTTGCCCTGTGATTGTAACCGAAGTTGATTGTTGTCCACCTACGATTTGTGTACCATTCACGATTAAAAAGGTGAAGAAGAATTGATGTGAATAATAGACTTTCCAAGTTTTCAAAACTTGGAAAGTCTGACTACCAGTTATCCCCTTACCCTAAAGGCAATGTGGGTCTAACTGGTTGAATTAAATTTCATTTTATCCTACTTGTTTGCAAGCCGTCGGACGACTTTCGTTCGGCGGCTTTTTTTCGGGCTAGCCCCGAATTACTCAGCCTAGCCCCAAATTATAATTTGGGGCAACAATAGTAGGGGCAAGCCTCGCATCTGCCCCCTTTTTGATTCAGGCTAGCTCCCAAAACAAAAACCCTGAGAAAGCACAATGGCTATTCTCAGAGTTTTGATGTTAAAAAAGGAAATGATTAGGCCAAAACGTGAACTTCCCCTAACAGACCCGAATTACATTTCTGGACTAGCAATCAGACTTGCCTCTGAATGTAGGTGCGGGCTTGCGGTTTTTTTATGGGTTTATGATTTCTAGTCCCCTGTAAAGCCGTTTGAGAGACAGTGGGCATTGTTGAATGGCGTACAAAATAGCAGTGGCATCGTCGCCGTCGTAATCGCGGACAATCCAGGTGGCATCGGGTTGTTTGGTATAGACCGATACGTGTTTTCGGTCTTGATGTACCAATACGTATTCTTTGAAACTTGGAATGGTACGGTAATACTCGTATTTGAGGGTTCGGTCGTACTCTTTGGTGGAGTCGGACAGTACTTCTACGACGACAAGAGGGTTGGTAATTGTATCTTTTCGGTTTTGGTAAAACTCTGGCTTTTCACAAATCACTACTGCATCGGGATACACAAATTTGTTGTACTGCTCAATTCGGATTTTAGTGTCGCTGTTACTTACCACAAGATTTACATCATTACTTTCCAAAAAAGAATCAATGAGGTTGGCTGCTTTTTGAGCCAATCGATTATGAGTTAATTGTCCTCCTGCCATTTTCTTGATAATGCCGTCGTGGTATTCATGTTTATAAATGGATTTGTCTTCTGCCCTGAAATATTCTTCAATAGACACCTTTTGGGGGGGCAATAGTGCTTTTCGACGAGAGGTTTTCGTTAACATGGTCAGTTGATTTAAAAAGTATCTTTGGTAAAGATAAATAAAAACCCTGAAAAAGATAGGTTACTTTTTCAGGGTTTTAATGGCTGGTAAAACGTCGGAGACGTTATACCGTTGGAGTCCCGAATTGTATTTCGGGACTAACTGAATTAAGCCAAAACGCGAACTTCTTTGCTCAACGCTTCTAAAAATAAATCAGCTTCTTCTTTTTTGAGTGCGAGCGATGGCAACAAACGAATGGTGTTTTTGCCTGCTACGCCCGTGAATAATTTATAGTCGAACAACAGCTTGTTGCGGAGGTCTTCAATGGCGAAATCGTATTCGATTCCAATCATCAACCCACGTCCGCGAAGCTCTTTGTAGCCACCGATTTCGGCAATGCCTTTCATCAAATAATCCCCGATTTCTACGGCGTTGGCCATGAGGTTTTCGTCTTTCATGATGTCGAGTACAGCAATACCCGCCGCGCACGCCAAGTGATTTCCACCGAATGTCGTACCCAACATGCCGTATTTGGCTTGGAACTTAGGCGAAATCAAAACCCCCGCAATCGGGAAACCGTTGCCCATGCCTTTGGCGGTGGTGTATAGGTCGGCGTGAAGATCGGTGTAGTGTTGGTTCGAGAAAAATTTCCCCGAACGTCCATAACCGCACTGTACGCTGTCCAAAATAAAGGTAGCGTTGCTTTCGTCGCATTTCTGACGGATGGCCCGCAAAAACTCTTCTGATGCTACTTGGATACCACCCACGCCTTGGATACCTTCAACGATGATGGCACACACGTCGGTCATGTCGTGCTGACGAACGGCTTCGGCGTCGTTGAACGGCAAAAACGTGACGTGTTTGTTGTAGTTGACAGGCGCAACAATCGACGGGTTGTCGGTCATCGCAACTGCCCCTGCCGTACGGCCGTGAAACGACTTCGTAAAGGCGACTATTTTGCTACCGCCGTTGTAAAAAGAGGCCAACTTAATGGCGTTTTCGTTGGCTTCGGCACCAGAGTTGCACAAAAAGAGGGTATAATCGGGATAGCCGGCGAGGTCGCCTAGTTTTTGGGCCAATTCATCCTGTAACGGTATCCTGACAGAGTTGGAGTAGAAGTTAATTCGTCGCAACTGTTCCGTCATTTTTTCGACGTAATGGGGGTGACAATGACCCACCGAAATCACGGCGTGACCGCCGTAAAGGTCGAGGTACTTCTCGCCTTTGCTGTCCCAGAGCCAAGAGCCTTGCGCTTGGACGGGTTCGATGTCGTAAATCGGATAAACGTTAAACAGGTTCATGATACTAAGTGGCAAGCCACCGTTAATTGTTATTAGTTAGTCGTATAACAAACACGTTATCAAACTAGCTTGAAATAAAAAAACTCCGCAAAGATACCGAATCTGGCGGAGAATGTGGTGGAATAGGTGAAATGTCTTTTAAGGGATAGTACGCTCTCTCATCTTGTTTTTTAAGAAAACCTTATTGAGCAACATCAGATGTTGGAACTAGACCGAACAGGGCAGATGTGGTGGTGCTCAATATTGTCTATGTTTCTCCAAATGAAGAAGAATTTAATGGAATCAAAAGTCAGTTACTGAATTTCAGAACTGTTGCTATGATACTTGTGGTGGTTTCTCCAAAAGGCCAATTTGAGTTACAAGATTGAATTTTAAAGAGAAAATAGGGCTACCATCAATTTGCCCTAACCTTCTTTTTGAATTTTGTTAATGACCACTTAGCTTTTCAAATTTTCTGTCAATTGTGCCTTTACCTCGGCATCTGCCCATTTGAGAGCTTCTTCTAACAATCTGAACGTTTGCTCGGCTTTATCCCTTTGGCCTTGACTGACTTGTGCTTTATAAAGACCTGACAAAGCCCAGCCATTGTTGGGAAAGTGGGTTAAGTCTTTGGCAAAAACAGCTTCTGCTTCTTTATAGCGATTGGCTTTTTGTAAAACCAAACCCAAATGATGACGAACAGAGAAAAACCAATCAGGAGGCTCGTTATAATTTAATTGGTCTTCCAGATTTACGGCTTCTTCAAGAAGCTTAATACTAGCGGAAAGTTGCTGCTCTTGAGCCAGAATTTCTGCTTTTAGCACCCGACGAGCTATTTCTAAAATAGAGCGCATGGAGTTAATGGACCAAATGGTCAAAGAAGCAATATCGGGGTCGTTTGTTAATTTATCAAGTTGTTGAAGTTCCAACTTAGCTTCGGCGATTTGTTTTTTGCCTACCAAAGCCATTCCACGGGCATAGTGGCGGATAGCAGTAGGGTATTTTAGCTGAACAGTATCGGCTTTGCACCTATTGAGGAGTTCGTCCCATTGCCCAAACTTAATCGCTACGTGATAAGGGATGGTATAATAATGTTGTAATGTACTCCAGTTGAGGTCGGCCATCAATGTTTTCTGAGTATTGTCGGCCAATTTCTGCGCCGAACTCATGGCCCATTGGTAATTACCCTCTAAGGTGGCAGTAGCTACCAAAAAGTGGTAGTTGTGGGGAAAATAGCTAAGCGGAAAAGCTCCCTGCGCATACTCGCCCATGAGATAGAGGCTATCTGCCTTGACTGCATTCCAGTTGCTGAGGGAGCCTTCATGGTAGTGGCCTGTACGAATATAAATGTGGGAAGGCATATGTACCAAATGACTGGCTTTGGGAGCTACTTTACTGAGTATTTGGGCACTCTTTAGACCTCGTTCGGGCGTTTGCGAGGCTTCTACCGCATGAATATAATAATGGTTGAGAGCAATGTGGTTGGGATTTTGTTGGAGCAGGTTTTCAAGTGTAGCAACGATGGCAGGAGTCCAAGGTTTGGGTGTGCCGTCATGTTCCCACAAATCCCAAGGATGTAAGTCCATAAGTGATTCGGCATAGAAGGCGGCAATATCCGCATCGTCTGGGAATTGTTTGTGAACTTGCTCCATCGCCTGCGAATAGGCTACATCATACGGTTTTCGGTCTTCAACGGGCTGGGCCGAGTAGCGTTTTGCAAGCGCATTGATTAATTCTTTTTCTTTGGCCGTACCATTACTCGACCATTGACGAGCTTGCTGAATAGCTTTATAGGCGCGTTCATAATTATCGGCTTCCATACCTGCGTTATAGTTTGGACCCAGCACATAGCTAAATCCCCAATAGGCCATGGCGCAAGTAGAGTCTAGTCGAATAGCCTCATAAAACGAACGAGCGGCTTCGGCGTGGTTGAAGCCTGCGGCTAGCATTAGCCCTTGATTGAAATAACGTTGCGCTTCTTGGCTACGGGTAGTAATGGGAAAATTCAGCTCTCCCAAGCTATCAAAAAGCGCTGCCTTCTGTCCTGAACTGTACCAAGCTTTATCAATGGGCTGTGTACGACAGATGAGTTGAGCGGTGGTGAATGTACTGGTGGATTCCGAACGAGGCTGGCAAGACATTGCTCCTCCTATCAGTAATGACATCCACAACAAGTGTTGGTAATCTTGGCGTCTGATTATCATTATTTTATGCGAGATATAGAAAGCGTGTAAAGATGACTTACATTGCTCTATATTACCAAAAGAAAGCCAGAAATCCAAAAAATAAAAATACCGAGTATGTATAGAATTATAACTTCATTTATGGTCGTTCTCCTCACTCATACTTAACATCAAAGCGCCCTTCGGTAACTTTTACGGTTTCTTTGGAAACAACGAATTCGGCATCAAACGCAAATCTGCCTGAGACGATTCGGTTGACGGTGTCTAATCGAGAGATGACCACTTGTCCAGGATTGGATGATTTTGTCTTGAAAATCTTGAAATTGTTGTCGTAATAAATCCCGAAAGGTTTGTCGTACAAATCTTCCAATAAATTAGTACCCACGACACCTTTGGGCAGCGTTAGCTGAACGCGGTCTTTGGTGCTGGCATTGGTATGGATAAATAAATAAAAAGTAGTGGCGCTCAATCGCTTAAACTCTACCTCAATGGCCTTGGCGGAGGAACCTTGGTCGTTGCGGATGCCGTCTGCAATCCATACTTTTCCATTGATTTTACAACCAAAAGTATTGAGCCCCTCGGTCGTAGGAGCGGGTAAGGTGTCTTCTTTAGATTGGCAGCTACTGAGAAGGAGAATCCCAAAGATTAGACGTGTTAGTGGCTGTAGGAGATGCTTCATGAAGGTCGTGGAACAAATAAGAAACAGTGTAAAAATCTTCTAAAAAAGCCCAAAATATATTTTTCATACCTACTTGTAACCATTTATTAAGCTGTATAGTCCAATGCCGACAAATTTATAAAACGGTATTGCTATGAAGTTTTTTTATTACAGCCTTTTCTTTTGGACTTTGGCGCATTTTACGCAAGCGCAAACCCGTAACCGTTCTATCAAAGCCGTCAGTGGGCGGCCTGTGAAAATCAGCGAACTGGACAAACTTATTACAAAAACAATGGATAGCTTGGATATTCCTGGTGTAGCTATCGGCATTATCAACGATGCGGAGTTGGTGTATCATCGTATGTTTGGTGTTGCCAATACCGAAACTCAAGCCCCTGTTACCCATGAAACGTTATTTGAAGGAGCTTCGTTATCCAAACCACTTTTTGCCTATTTTGTCATGAAAATGGTTGAAAAAGGGGTTATTGAACTCGATAAACCTTTGTTTCATTATTTACCGCATCCAAGTATTAAGGATAATGACGAGCGCTACAAACTGATAACAGCACGTATGGTACTTGGGCATACAACGGGTTTCCCTAATTGGGCACATGACAAACCAATGGAAATTAAGTTTCAACCCGGTACTGGTTTTTCTTATTCTGGAGAAGCATATCAATATTTGGCGGCTGTTATTGCGGTTCAACATAAGACCAAATGGGAAGCTGGGTTAGACTCGGTGTTTCAGCAAGAAGTAGCACGACCGCTTCAAATGCAACATACAACCTACATGGAAGGAAATGATTACGTGAGGCAACACAAAGCAAGGGGACATAAAAAGGGGAAAATGACAGCCTTAGATCGACCTGGTAAAGCTTTTGGCGCAGCCTATAGCCTTCATACAGAAGTGGTCGATTACGCTAAGTTTTTGATTGCCATGATACAACAGGAAGGACTCAAAAAAAGCACATTTAGTGAAATGTTGACCGAACAAATTCATTTTTCGGCAAATGACGAAATCACTCAAACTGGGCAAACCGGTTGGTGTTTAGGGTTTTCGATGAAACCTACGCCGTACGGAATGCGCTATCTTCATACAGGTAACAACCATGACTTTCAAGCATATTGTTGTTTCAATAAAGAAAAAAAGTACGGATTGGTCTTTTTTACCAATTGTGAGAAAGCTTTTGAATTGTACAATAAAATTGGAAAGTACTTAGACGATGAATTTTAATTATTTGTAAATCTTTGAAAATCAATTGTATGGAGCATTTTGAGAGTATTTTTATGGGACTTTGCGTCTTTGGTTCGGGGGTTTTGGTGGTATTTATACTTGCCAAATACAACTACTTAATTAAAAAGACCATTCTTGAAAAAGGGGATTCACTTCCTGAAAACAAGGTTAGTTACCGCGACATCGGCTGTATTGTTCTCGGAACGGGGGCAGGGTTAGGAATGTCTGCTGTTTTTACGGAAATGAATTTGTCGGAAGATACTACCGATTTACTGGTTTATTCTGTCATTCTTATCGGAGGAGGAATAGGATTGCTAACGGCTCATTTTCTGCGAAGCAAAGATGAAAAAAGAGGATGATGCTCTTTTAATAGCAAAAATAAAAGCAGGGGACACGTTGGCTTGTCGGATGTTGGTAGAAAAACACAAGGATGTATCGTTCTCGTTGGCTTGTTCGATTCTTAAAGACGAACATTTGGCTCACGATGCTTTACAAGAAGCGTTTTTGCGGGTTTTTACCAACCTTCGACATTTTCGTTTTGAATCCTCTTTCTCAACGTGGCTTTACCGCATTGTAGTGAATACCTCTTATACCCTTCGAGATAAGAGCAAGAAAGAGTATTTTGAAGAAATAGATTCTACCACGCAGGAAACAGCACAGGATGCAACTTCTGGTTGGGAGGTTCTTTTGAGCAATGAACGAAAAATATACATTCAACGCGCTTTGGCGATGCTTAAAGCGGAGGAAGCCTTGGTTTTAAGATTATTCTATTTGTGTGATTTGGGGATAAGTGATATAGAGGAAATCACCGAATTGAGTCAGACCAATATAAAAGTGCTGTTGCACCGAGGGCGAAAAAATATGTTTATCTTATTGGAAAAATTAGCTGGAGATGAACTCCGTAACTTATTATGAACGAAGAAAAAACACGAACGCTGCTGAAAGATAGTTTGCTACATACTTCCGCATTTTTTACCGATGAACTGATGCAAAAATTAGAGAAACAACTGCACTTTTATCGTGTTTTTAAAAGATGGCTGATGATTTCTTGCGTAGCCTGTTGGCTGCTGATGATTGGAGTTTGGTTTATAAAACTTCCGCCAGTCATAGAAATCTACCAGTTTCATTTGCCAACGCCGCCGTTGCCTGTCAGAGTAGCGGTAATCATCTCTGTTCTAATTATTTTAAACCGAATGATTACGCTAAGAAGACAGCTGAAAAAGCTCTTTTTCTCTTAAAACAAATGCCCCCAAATCACGTCATATACATCCGTAGCTTGGAGTTCGGACTGCGTTAGGGGAGTGTCTGTAATACAAATGGGATAAAATTCGCGGGGTGCACTGATACCTCCGTGTGAACCTTTAATGAGCGTAGCATCCAGCGGAATAACGTCCATTAAATAACGGAAACCGAGCAGCTTACGCGCTAATTTATAGCCCGCTCGAAGTTTGATAAACGGATTTTTGGGATCCATAAACATCTCAACGGGGTCGTAGCCTGGTTTGCGGTGGATGTCAACCAAATGCGCGTAATCGGGCGCTTTGGCGTCGTCGAACCAGTAGTAGTAGGTAAACCAACTGTCGGGCTTGGCTACTGCGACCAAGTCGCCCGCCCGCTCGTGGTCGATGTGGTGCGCTTTTTTACCTTCGTCGTCCAGTACAAGCTCAATTCCTTCGGTTTGTTCGAGGCGCTTTTTTACCTGCGCTTTTACGGCAGGGTCGTTGATATAAATGTGGGCAATTTGGTGGTCGGCAGCGGCAAATGCTTTCGAAGCTCCCGCGTCCAAAAGCTCGTACCAACGCTCCGTACGCACTGAAATCAACCCTTCCTCGCGCAAAATACGATTGATATGAACAGGACGGTGAACGGGGTTAATGCCGTATTCGGAAAGTAAAATAATGCGGGTATTTTTGGCTTCGTAATGCCGTACCAAATCGGCCACGACTTGGTCTATTTCGTTGAGCTCTTTGCTGATTTTTGAAAAATCAGGGCCGAATTTTTGCAGACAATAATCCAAATGCGGTAAATAAATGAGCGTCAGCGTAGGGTCGTGTTTGCGGTCAACCCAGAGCGAAGCATCCGCAATCCACTTCGTTGATTTGATATTGGCATTGGGACCCCAAAAATTAAACAACGGAAATTGTCCCAAATCTTGCTGAAGTTCGTCGCGCAACGACGCAGGGTAGGCGTAACAATCGGGCGCTTTCACCCCGTCGGCGTGGTATTGGGGGCGGGGCGTGACCGAAAAGTCGGCGGTGGAGTACATGTTGTACCACCAAAACATCTTGGAACAGGTAAACGACGGATCTTGACGTTTGGCGGCATCCCAGATTTTTTCGGCCTTCACGAGCTTGTTGGATTGCTTCCAAAATTTCATTTCAGCATCCTCGCGGTCGTACCAGCCGTTGGCCACAATCCCGTGTTCCGATGGCCATTTACCCGTTACATAACAACTCTGCGAAGTGGTCGTTACGGCAGGCAGCACGGGCTTAATCGGCGTTGTGTGGCGTGATTTAACATACTCACTCAAAAAAGGAGTATGCTCTCCAATCAAATTGGCACTTAGGCCAACAATATCTATGACAACGGTTTTGTTCATTTGAGTTGTTCTTTTACCCATTCCATTTCGCGGACAATAGACTCGCCGATGGGTTTTTGCATAGCGGTAGGCAACACGCCCCAGGTGTAAGTTTCGACTTCGAGGTGTTGGGTGAACGGGGTAGCTTTATGCACCGCGAGCGTTTTGACGATTTCAGTTTGGGTCGAGTCGAGCAAGCCGTACGAATCAATAAACAGCGGCACGTGAAAGTGAATTCGCCATTCGTTGTGGGTACTTGCGTCGGCTTGTAGCGCTTCTGCCAAATCAGGGAATTTCTGGAACGTGCCTTCTTCGGTTTTTGCTACGACTTGGTGCAAATACACGGGTTCGTCGAAGCTTCGAATGGCAGCTAATTTTTCGGCGCGTTGGTCATTCAATGTCATTTTTATGGCCGAACTAATCTGAATTTTTCCGACTCGGATTCCTAGTTCTTTGAGCTGGTCAACAATGACTTGCGGCTCTTCGTAACTCACCGCAAAGTGGCAAACGTCGTAGCAAAGTTGGATGTGAGTAAGCAATGTTTCTTTGGCCTCTTCGGGCGTAAAATTGTGGGATTCTTGCAAATGAGCAATGCCTTTAGGCAAAAAATAATCAGCATACCACTCAATAAACTCCTGCCCATTTTCCAAAATTCCGTCAGGCTCAGGCTCAATGTCAAGGTGCATTGTTTTGCCCGTGGCTTGGCGGAGAGCTATCAATTCTTCTACCACATTCAGTATATTTTCAGTGGCGGTTTTGATGGCTTGTTGTTTTTCTTCTTCGGTTTGCCACCAATAGCGATAAGATAATGGAGAGGTAGAAACGCCTCCTTCGATGTTAGCGGGAAGCAGTTGTGCCAAAATCCTAAAGAGACGCTTAGTATATTCGGTACGATTGTCGGTGGTCCAATCGGGGGTATGCACATTGTCTTTGACACGCGTGGCATGAAAACCTCCGTATGGGAAGCCATTCATGGTAAAAACGTAAATATCGTTTGCGGTCAACCATTCTTTAAATTCTGTCAACTTTTCAGGTTCCGATAGCTCAATAGAAGCATCATTGGCAAGCCGAAGCCCTAGGGCAAAAGGTTCGTTGGGCGAGAGTTTTGATTTTATATAAGGAAGGTTGTCACGCAGGGCTTGAAAATGATTTTCCCATTGTTCGCCAGGGTGAATATTGCTACAATAAGTGAGGTGTCCGTGAGGGGTTTGCATTATGGTGAATAGTGTAGAAAAAAATCTGTTTGGAAAACATTGTTTTACCTAAAAAGGTGTTTTTCAAACAAAAATACTTTCTTAGGCCACACCTCCTGTCATAAGAATTTTTGGCCTAAGAAAGTATCAGGGAGTTTTTTTAATTGATTAACAGACTTGAAAAATGTCCTTCTAAATAATCTACTGCATCTGCGATAAGGTCAGCGTCCATTTCGTGGACTTCCACACCCTTACCGATGCAATCGAGGAGCATAATAGTCAGGCGACCGCCCAAATGTTCTCTGAACTCTTGTAACCCATTGCGAAGGTTTATTTTATCATTTTCGGCAAGTTTGGGGTGGTACAGATCAAAGCCCAACTTTTGAATTACGGCCAAAATTCGTTCTAATTCTTCTGCACGGAGTTTGCCCACTTTGGTCGAATACACACTGTCTAGCGCAATGCCAATGGCAACTGCTTCGCCGTGGCGCACTTGAAAATCGGTGAGATACTCCAGTTTGTGAGCAGCCCAGTGCCCAAAATCCAATGGTCGTGACGAACCAAATTCGAAGGGGTCGCCACTGCGAATGTGCTCCACGTGCATTTCGGCACATCGATGAATCAAATACGCCATCACTTCGTCGTTGCGTTGGGCTAGAGCGTTGGCGTTGGCTTCAATCCACTCAAAGAAAACTTTGTCTTTGATGAGAGCTACTTTGATAGCTTCGGCAATGCCCGAACGCCAATCGCGGTCGTCGAGACTATGCAAGAAAGTGAGGTCATTAAAAACCGCAATAGGAGGAGCAAATGAACCCAAGAAATTTTTCTTTCCTCGGTAATTAATGCCGTTTTTGACCCCCACTCCTGAATCGTTTTGAGATAAAACCGTCGTCGGAATACGAATATGTTTGACGCCACGGTGTGATACAGCAGCAGCATATCCCACCAAATCAAGAATAGCCCCACCGCCAATGCCGATGACAAACGAATGACGGTCGATACCATATTGGTCGATTGCTTCCACAATTTGGTCAAAGAGAGCAGGGTCATTTTTGGCTTCTTCTCCCCCAGGTAATACCAAAATAGAAGGTACTAATTTTACGGTCTCTTCTAAAGTTGCAAAATAGGTAAGAATATCTTGGGTAAGATTTGGGTAGTGAGCTACAAAACCACTATCTATTACACACAGTGCTTTACGCTGAAAACTGGCGTCGTCAAAAGAACGAAAAAATGCGCCTAGGGTATCGTTGGCAAGATGAAACAGGTCTTGGGTAAAAAATATGGAATAACTATAAGAGACCTGAAAGGATTGTTTTAGGGGTTGCATAATTTTAAAAAACGCTAAGTTACCGCAAACACACGGGCTAATAAAATGGAAAGTGGCAATAATAATAAAACAACAAGTGCGATAGGCCAGTTCCCAAAAGCTACGCACCAGGCCGCGTTCATGACAATGAGTGAAAGAACGCCTGCTTTGACGGCCTTGCCGATATTGGGGCCGATGGGGTTTTGAAAAGCTTTCCACAAAGGATGACCTATCAACAAAGCGTGTAAGGCAATTAGGAGTAAAGCCATAGAACCATTGCCTTGCTGGAATGCGACGATGAATTGGATGGCATGGACACTCATATATAGCGAAGCTGCAATATATAGCGAACGACGTTTGCCCCCGTGTACTTCGTCTTGGCTTATCAGGGTGATAGCGCCGATGTAGGCAATCGGTACTAAAGCTACCCAGCCCCATTCTATCAATGATTGGCTCACGACACTCATTCCCAGAAGTAAATTTCCGCCACGGCAAAGGCCCATTGTAATAGGGCCGAAAACGGCGCTATGTTTGGCATAGCGGTCATAAATCACCGCTAAAGCAGCGATGATTAAGGCTAATTGAGCACTCAAAAGACTGAACATGCCAGCGGCTATAATCCCCATCACCAAAAGGGAAATTCCTAAAAGAGCAGCTGCATTAGGTGAGACTTTGCCACTTGGAATGGGTCGTTCGGGACGCTCGATGGCATCAAGTTCAGCATCAAATACATCGTTCATCACTACACCGCCCCCGTACAATCCTATGGTAGCAAGAATCAGCCAATAGGCACTGTGGGCAGAAGGCTCAAAAATAAATTGAGCAATGGTCATACCCGCCAGTATATCAGCGATTGCGGTGACGATATTGGCAGGGCGCGCCAGTTGAAAATAGGGTTTGAGATTGCTCACGTTGGGACTACTTCAAAATTTTGAAATGACAGACCTTCCAAGTTTTTGAAACTTGGAAGGTCTCTTAACTCTTAACTTTCCAAGTTTGGTTTTCTACGTATTCAAACTTGGAAAGTCTTTTGTACCTACTTGATTAAAAGTGTATTTTTCTTTTTTGCATCCGGTTCTTGGCCTCCGCGTAAAATCGTATTACCATTAAACTTCTGACTTTGGTCAATGGTAAGACCGTTTTCAAAGTCATTAATATCGATTTGTCCACTTTTGGCAAAGGCGTCAATGGCATTTTGGTAAGTTACCAATCGAATCGCTTCGTCAGAAATACCATTCAATTTCATCAAGACTGCCGTTTTGGGAATCGCCAATGGGTCAGAAATCCCCCAATCGGCGGCAGAATTGACCATAATGCGCTCAGGGCCGTACTGTTCTACTATTTTCACCATGCGTTCGTTGCTCATTTTAGTGAACGGATAAATCGTAAACGCCGCCCAAAAACCTTGGTCCAGCACACTTTTGACGGTTTCTTCGTTGTTGTGATCCACTATCACCCACGACGGATCAATACCGTGTTCGAGCGCAATCGCCATGCTGCGTTCGGTACCGCGTTTTTTGTCGCGGTGTGGCGTGTGAATCTGAACGGGTAACTTGGCTTTTTTTGCCAATTCCAACTGCAGCCGATAGTATTTTTCTTCGGCGGCGGTCTGGTCATCAAAACCAATTTCCCCTACGCCTACCACGCCTTCTTTGTACAAGTACAAGGGCAAAATCTCCATTACTTGTTCGGCAAGAGGCTCGTTGTTGGCTTCGCGAGAGTTAAGTCCAATCGTGCAGTAGTGTTTAATTCCAAACTGCGACGAACGAAAACGCTCCCAACCAACAAGGCTGCTAAAATAGTCTTTAAAAGTAGAAAGACCCGTCCGGGGCTGTCCTACCCAAAAGGCAGGCTCAATCAGGGCAACAATACCTGCATCGCGCATGGCTTCATAATCGTCGGTAGTACGCGATACCATATGGATGTGGGGGTCAAAAAAGCGCATTCCTTGAATAAGGCTACGATGCGATTCCCAGCTCAAATCGGTTTGGGCAACCACCTCCTCCGATTCTTCGAAATGAGAAGGATTTTGTTCGAATTCTTTATGGTTTTGACACATAGGTATTCAGGTCAGAAAATTCAAGATTTGCCCACGTAATGTGGTGGGTGTTGACAACTTTTTCTAAATGTGGATAATTAGCCAATAATTCCAATGCAGGCTCGTGATTAGAGTGATAACACGTAAGGGCAGCTGCTTGTTGGTCGTATTCGGAATTTGACTCAAACAAGAGCTTCATGTCAGCAAGTAGAGTTTCGTTCAAAAATCGCGTAGCCAACCGCCATACTTGAGGTGCCACCCATCGGCCCGCTGCCCAGCGTTCGTGGGCAAAATCCGAAAGAGTGAGTACTAGCTTTTCATTGCTTCGCTCTTCGAGCCCATAGATGAGGTGAAGAGGCTTATCATTAAAAATTCCCTTCAGTACCAACTGATTCCATGCTAACTCAGAAAAATGATGGTAGGGATAGGGATTGCGCAGTGCAATTGCTTCGTACACTACGCCCATGTTGGAACGTACGGCATCGGTGGCGCGAAAAAGCCATTGTTGGGGATACGCCAATAAGGGCAATGCCGAATACAACGCTACCAACTCATTCATTTCGGCAGTGTCAAAAAGCGTCTCGATGTGTCGGCAGTATTCTTCCTTATTGGTACTATCCAAACAACTCAACAACCATACGCGACCCAATCGCACAATTCCCCAATCTTCTACCGAAAACCCTTCTAAGGTTTCATTCAATTCGATATTTTGGGCTACGGTGGGTTTGATGGTTCGTTTGGCCAAAAAACGAGGTGCTGCCACAAAGGCAGTCATTAATTCTAAGGGAGTTGCATTTCCTTGCTCTTGCAGCCAAGATGCCTCGGCTACGGTGAGGTGGTCGTTCAGAATTTCCCAAAGAAGACTATTAAGCTGTGCTAACATACAGATATCTTGGTATTTAAACTTGGCAAGGTTGTAAAAAAACACCTTGGCAAGCTCTACATAAATGGTTAAAACTCGCCAAGTTTTGTAAACCACATTTGATTAACTATAAATTACTTCAATTGTTGATTACAAAGTTACAAGGTAGCCAATGGGGAAGTACCATAAAATGATAAAAATTAGAAATTAAGTGAAACTACGCGAAGCTTTCGTGTTACTTTGCGTTATTAGTATTTAAAACAAAAGAAAATATGTCTCTTACTCATTTAGATGTCGAGGGTAATCCAAGCATGGTGGATATATCGGCCAAAGCCGTGACGAAACGTGTAGCCAAAGCCCGTAGTATCGTAGTTTTGGGGGATGAAATCATGAACCTGTTAGAAAACAACGAAATCAATACAAAAAAGGGACCCGTGTTTCAGACTGCAATCATCGCTGGAGTGATGGCCGCCAAGCGTACTGGCGAACTCATTCCGTTGTGTCACCCTTTAGGATTAGAAAATTGTCAGGTAGAAATTAAAGTCAATGAAGCAAGGGAGGTGGTGATTGAATGTACGGCCAGTGTGACAGGAAAAACAGGCATAGAAATGGAAGCATTGACAGGAGCAAGTGTAGCGGCTCTCACTATTTATGATATGTGCAAAGCCATGAGTCAGCAGATTGTCATCAAAGAAACCCGCCTCATTGCCAAGAGCGGGGGAAAGAGAGATTTCGTATCGCCATAAAAATAGTAACGGTAGTAGATTTATAAATGAAATCTGCTACCGTCAACAAAAACTGCTTTAAAAGCGTCTATTATTTCTTCTTCCTCAAATACACATTGCCGCGACTTGAGCGAATCGAAATTTTGGTTTGAGGCTCATTCAATACGTATTTAGGAGCATTGCGGTCGCTATCCCAGTATCTATATTGGCCATCAGAAAAAGAATATACCACGCCATTGGTGCTACCTATGACCACATTGTTTCCTTCTCCCGACTGATTGATATAGGCTCTATTGCCCGGTGAGTAGGTACTAGCAGTGCCCGAACTTTGGCTCCTAACGGCTACTCTTTCTGAAGCGGCTCTGGCGGCATCTGACTCCATGGCTTTGCGGCCGATAGTTCGCGCTTCTTCGTAGGCTTTTTTCTCTTCTTCTAATGCTTTAGGGTCAGGGGTATAAGGTTTGAGGTCTAAATCAGTAAACATATTGCCGTCTGAAGCGCTAATGCTAAAAAGTACCTTTGCTTTTTCGGGAACCGTGATGTCCACGTTGTCGCTGTAGCTGACGATTGATGACGGTTTTTCGGGCATTTTATCGTCAAAAACGATTTTTATTTTTCCTTGATTAGAGTTAGCTACAATAGGCCCTGATACATTGTTGAGGGTAATATCTTCGTAGTTGGTATTGACTTCGATGCTTCCTTTTACGCCCGAAATAGACATTCCGTTTTCATTGCATGAGCACGAGTTGCGTTTTTTGATGATGAGGTTTAAGTCTTGCGGTATTTTAACTTTATAAGTCGCTTTACCTTTCAAGACTACGTTGATTTTTAGCACATCTCCATTAAGGTTGCTCGACAATCCAATGTTGGTATTGTCAACTCCTCCCGCCGATAAGGGTCGCAAACCGTCGGCTTCTTGCGGAACTTTGGGTAGGTCAGAGGCTTCGATGATTACTTCATCGCCACTGTAACCTTCGATATCAAGCTGCTTAGCATCAATATCCATCACTACTTGTTTGTTGGCTCCGCTAAACTTCGTTTTGTATGTTTGGGCGTAAGTACTGCTTGCAATGGCAAGCGCACCTAGAAAAAGCATGTATTTGCGCATGGCTCTTAGATTGTTTTGTATTTGTGAGGTTAGTTTAATACGTTATTCAGTAATCATGGAAAGTTCTCCGATACTATTTTTAGCCAAAATTCTTACAGATTCGTCCACTTTTTCGTCTTTCTGAATTTGTTCAAATACTGGCAGACTTTCTTTAACGCGCATCCTTACGAGGGTTTCGATGAGCGTACTTTGTTCGATAGGTTCATCAGCTCTAACTAGCTGATTGACCAGCACTTTTTTGACTTCGTCGGTTTGTCTAAATCGTTCGAGTGTTTCGATAGTCGATAGGCGGACATTGAGACTTTCGTCTTCGCGGAGGGTTTTGATAAGTGCCTGAATCACCGCAGGCTTAGGATTATTGAGTGCCGCTGCATAGTTAAGTCCTTTGATTCTTTCTGAAGCTGAGCGTTCTTTCAACAAACTCAGAATCACAAGCTCTTGGGTCATTTTCATTTCTTTTCGCAATGATGCGATTTGCTGGTCAATTGACTCTTGTTTGCCTTTTTTATGCGGGTTTTTGGTCTCAATAAAATCGTCGTCACTTGATTCTGCTTTTTGCAAAGAGGCTGTATGGGTAGGAGGCGGGGTGGCTGGGGTAGAAGCAGCCGCAATAGTACGGTACTCAATTTGAATAGGAGCTGTCTGACGGCCTATCCAAAACGTAATTGCGATACCTGCCACGGCAGCGGCATATTTAAAATATTGCCGCCAAGGGCTAGGAGAAAGTTTAACGATGGTAGTAGCAAGGATTTTCTCTCCTTGTAAAGCTTTATAAAAAGCCTCGTCCATTTGAGAGTCCGTATCAGCCTCAGTGTTTTGGAGCATTTGCCAAACCTGCTTCAACTCTTCTACTTCTTTCCGCAAGAGGGGATCGGTAGAGAGGCGCTGCTCAAAAACGACACGCTCTGCCTCCGAGAGGTGTCCTAGCAGATAGTCGGTGATGATTTGTTCGTTTAGCATCGTCTTTCTGAATTTTATTTACTACTTACATCAAAGTACAAATCTCTCAATTTTTGCATGGCTCTAAATACCCTTACTTTTACGTTGGCTACCGAGAGCCCTAAGGTCTGTCCTATTTCTTCATAACTCATATTCTGAAATCTGCTCAATACCAATACTTCACGATATTGGTCGGGCAGCTGTGTCAGTGCCTGGTGCAAATATTGGTGTTGTTCGTCGGCTTCGTCGTAGGTATCTCCTACATCGGGTATTTCTGTCAAATCCGAAAATGTAGGATTTTGTTTTAAATGATCAAAAAACACATTTCGAGCAATCTCCAATACCCACGTTCGAAACGAAGCACCTTCTCGATAGGTATGCCGATAGCGCAACATCCTGAGAAATACCTGCTGAGTCAAATCACGGGCATTTTCACGGTCGTGTTGTCTATAAAGGAAGAAATTGAGGAGCGACTTCTTGTAGCGTTCATACAAGATTGCCGCCTTATCTAAATCTCCCTGACTTACGGCATACATGGCCTGTTCGTCGGTCATGGAACTGTTTGGGTTTTCATGGAGAGATTACTGGGTGATAGGGAGAAGGTTACAAAGTAGGAGAAAAATATTTCAATTTTTTATTTACTAGCGCTGCGGTTATTGCTTCTTTCTACAAGAACTCCTACCGTTTGATAAATTTTGAGACTTCGCTTGGCTGATTTAATATTAAAAATATGTAAATTTAGAGATGTTATTTATCATCCATTCACACAATAAATGCTTCTGGACGAAATACTGGAATTATATTTTATTAATTTTTGCTTCTTCAAATTTCTGTATTCTAAAAGCCCAAAGCTTAATTGCATATAGGTTTGAGCATATTACTCAAAAAGAGGGTCTTGAACAAGGTAGTGGCTATGCTGTATCTCAGTTCGATGATTTTATATGGTTTGCGACTCAAGATGGACTTAGTAGGTATGATGGCTATTCATTAAAAACATTTAGAACTACTACCCAAAATGGCATCAATAGTAGTTTTGTGCAAGCGTTATTGGCGGACTCTAAGGGGCGTTTTTGGGTAGGTACTCGTAAAGGCATAAATTTTTATGATAAGCGTATAGAGGGTTTTAAAAGTTTTAGGCAGGAATTAAATATGACCCATTCGTTGGATTCTGTTTCAATTGAAAAATTTATCGAAGATTATCATGGGAATGTGTGGATAATGACTGATGAACAAGGGGTGTTTAGATACTCTTACATCACAAAAAAACTAGCTCATTACTTACCTCTTCAAACTAATTTATATGACTTTTGCCTAGACTCCTCAGGTAATCTATGGCTTTCTACCTATGATGATGTATTTTATTTTGACTACCATAATGATGTTTTTGTGCCTACGAATATCAAAACAAAATTGAGGATAAATTCAAAATCCGTCATTCAGGCCATTTGTTTTGATGCCGATAATAAGCTGTGGATGTCGATTTATAACCAAGGGGTTTATCAAATAGATACTCCCAAAAATTCCAAGAATTGGAAGTGTTTTACCAAAGGAACAGAACCTCTTTATATAAGCGACAATGAAATAAGGTGTATGATGAAAGACCGAGCGGGTAATCTCTGGCTGGGTACGAAGCAAGGTGGTGTTTCTTTGTATAGACATGACCTGAAGAAGTTTGTACATATTCGTAAAGAATTGGCCAACGAAGCGAGTTTAGGAGAAGATTTTGTATTAAGCCTATTTCAAGACCGACAAGGCATCGTGTGGTTAGGACTTGGAAGTAGTGGGTTCAGCAAATATGATCCTTTGCGTTTTCCTTTTCGGACCATTAAAAAGCAGACAAACCTCTTTAACACCATGCTCGATGACATGGTTTTTACAATTTGGGGGGATGATTCAGGGCTATACTTTGGAACCAACAAAGGAGGGTTGTCACACCTTAACTCCTCAGGGCAGTTTCAAAATTTTGTAAATGACCCCCGTGATCCCAATAGTTTGCAACACAATGAGATATACAGCATCTCAGCCCAAGGGTACAATTATTTGTGGCTAGCTACTTCTACTGGATTAAATCGTTTTGATAAAAAAACTCGCCACTTTAAGTCTTTTTTACCTAACAAACCCTATTATTTGTATGCTGTTTTGGCTACTTCGTTTGGTGAGATATGGACGGGTGGTGAACGAGGATTGGAATGTTTTAATACCAAAACTGGGCAATGGAAAAAAAAGGGTCAGTTTGAGAGTTTAGAGGCCTATAAATCACACACAATCCGAACCTTTTTTGTAGATTCAAAGCAAAGAATTTGGATAGGAACCCTAGGCCATGGGATGCTTTGCTATGACCCCACCAAAAAAATAGCGCTTCAATTTGATAAGAGACAGGGATTGACTTGTAACAATGTTCGTAGTTTTTATCAAGATTCCCAACGTCTTTTTATCGGGACTGACTGTGGTCTTTATGAAATGGATTTGAGGAGTTTTAAAATGAGTAACCACTATTCATCGGTGATTGGTGAGCCACCTTTTCGACTACCAAACGACGTTATTTATGGTATATTGAAAGATAGAAGAGGGGATTTGTGGTTAAGTTGTAACAAAGGGTTAGTCCATTTTTCATTGACAAAAGGAGTAATCCGTAACTATGATAGCCGTGATGGATTGCAAAGTAATGAATTTAATACCAATTGTAGTTTTCAAGATACTTACGGGAATCTCTACTTTGGGGGAGTCAAAGGCGTCAATTATTTCAATCCTGACAGTTTGCGTAAAAATACCTTTGTCCCACCCTTAAAAATGACTCGGATTAAGGTAATGGATAGTCTGTATTATCCCTCCCAAAAACATTTGGAATTAAAATATGACCAAAATTTTTTGGAGTTTGAGTTTGCTGCGCTCAACTTTTCAAATACTCCCAAAAACCAGTACTTATATAAAATGGAGGGTATTGATGAAAATTGGATAGCTACCCAAGAAAAACGGACTATCAACTATACAAAACTGCCCTCGGGCGAGTATAAGTTTATGGTAAGGGGCAGTAACGGCGACGGGGTATGGAACCCTGAGCCTCTTTCTCTCAAAATCAATATTATTCCCCCTTTTTGGGGATATTGGTGGTTTTGGCCGCTTGTATGGCTTTTAGCCTTTGGTGTATTGGGAATGGCTTACTATTTCTATTTAAAAAACGAATTTAAAAACAAACTCAAAATTCAAACTCTCCGTAATGAAATCGCTTCAGACCTTCACGATGATGTGGGAAGTACGCTGGGGAATATTAGTTTTTTGGGCGAAATGGCAAAAATGAAATTCCATAAAAAACCAGAAGATGCCTTGCCCATTCTTGAAAAGATCATCGAAGACTCCAAAGAAATGATTCAAACCATGCGTGGAATGGTCTGGACGATTAATCCCTCCAATGATAATGCACAAGATTTTGCCGAGAAAGTACGAGCTTTTGCGGAAGCTATGCTGTCGAATCGAGGAATGAAGCTGCATTTTAAGAACGAAATGGAAGAAGCACAAACATTGAGCATTGAACAGCAACGTCATCTGTTTTTGATTTTTAAAGAAATCGTTCACAATATTGCTAAACATTCACAAGCCAAAGAAATACAGATAACTATAAAAAAATACAACGCTTCTATGTGGGTAAAAGTAATCGACGATGGCGTGGGTTTTGATATAAACAATGTTGCTGATGGCAATGGCTTGCGCAATTTGCAACAGCGAGTAGCGCATCTTTTGGGATTGATTGAAATTAACTCTGAAAAAGGCAAAGGAACCGTCATTAAACTAATGATTCCCCTTTAAAATCATCAATATTCGCTATTGATTGTTCTGACAACCGAAAAGATATTTGTAATTGAAACTTTAGGTAATCAATCACATGATACGAGTCGCTATTTTTGATGATAATGTGGCATTTACAAGTAGTATGGAATTGCTTCTCAAAGATAGCGACGACTATGTATTATGCGGTGCTTTCAACAACGCTACACAGGTACTTATCAAAATAGCCAGAGCCAATCCTGATCTAGTTATTATGGATATCAAAATGCCTGACGTATCGGGCATTGAGGCCGTTATTGCAATTCGAAAAGAGTATCCACATTTGCCTATTTTGATGCAAACGGTCTTTGAGGACGATGATAAGGTATTTGCCGCGATTTGTGCGGGGGCATCGGGTTATATCTTAAAAGGAACTACCCCTCAAAAAGTCTTGGAAGCAATTGCCGAAGTGTATGCGGGTGGAGCTCCGATGAGTCCGAGCATTGCTCGCAAGGTGCTTCAATTTTTTAAAACCCAGCAAACAGCTCCTGCGGAGTATTTTGATCTCTCAAATCGCGAAAAAGAAATCTTAAAATATTTGGTGGATGGCTATAGCTACAAAATGATTGCCGATGTGTGCCACATTAGCTTCAATACAGTCAATGCGCATTTGCGTAAAATCTACGAAAAACTTCACGTCAATTCATCCCAAGAGGCGATCAGTAAAGCACTTCGGCAGAAGATAGTATAGAACACAGATACAATAGGGATTTAGTGGAGGCTAAAAATAGCAAAAATTCGCTATTTTTTTATGCCCATTTATGGCGGAAATTTGAGCTATCAATCATTCATAGTTATCATTTTCACTAGTATGAAAAGACTCATTCTACCCTCCACGCTATTGAGCCTAATAATGTTGTTTTTTTGTGATTTCTGGCAAAAAAGACAATGCAGAACCAGACACTGTTCAAGTATTTGGTTCTACCGAAAAAATAGGAAACATTGTATAAAAAGCTTATCTCAAATGACTTTTAGTAAACCCTGTTGTTTCTTGGATGAAGTAGGACAATCAAAGTCAAGCGTCGAAGCAGTTCCTATCGGGCTTTACGCTTTTGCCCAGTGATTTGGAGGGCAAAATCACCCATATTTCATCCTTCCAAAGACGGGTCAAAGCCTCAAAGATTTTTTGTATCAAGAACTTGCGGCCTCTTTATGATTTAATAAAGGCCAGTGCCTCCGTGGTAATTGACGGGACGGAACTTATGACCGATAAAACAAAATTTAGATGGCAAGCGGAGGTATTTGATATCCTAAATATTTACAAAGATTTTAATACGCCCGATTGTGATTATAGCAGCCAAACGACCAAAGTAATTAATGACAATATGCTGCTCAAATTACCTAAAGGTAAGCACACACTTGTACTGAAAGGGAAGATTCCTAATGATGATTCTATGCTGGTTTCTGAGGCTAAAGTAACATGGAACTTGACGGTGGAGTAGGTGACAAATAACTATCTTTATGCTTAATTATCATGACGTTTCTGACAATACCGCTTCCGCGTAATCTACGACAACGCCCTAAGTTGGAAATTTTACAACAGATTTCTCCCGAAAATATTGTCGTTTTGGAGGGGGAGGGAAACTACACCAAGGTAGTATTTAATGACGGCCCTCACCTGATTTTTAGTAAAACCCTCAATCGGATGCAGGCGGTTCTTCTACCAACTCTGTTTATTCGTATTGGTAAAAGTATCGTTGTCAACCGGCAATATATTCAGTATTTGAGTAGGATAGACAAAGCATGTGTGCTCACGAATGGCAGTCGATACTCTATAGCTAGGCGGAGATATCGGCAGGTTAAAGGTAGTTATTTAATACAAAATCAATGAGACCTATATCTGTACGATAATAGATGCTTGGTTGTGAGGGGTCAATGGGCAGAACTCTAGCCAAAGACGCAGCTTTCTGATAAGTGATTAAGTAGTTAAAACGCATTATTAAAATGAAAAAAATCATTAAAATTTTATTTTTAGGAGCAATATCTTATAGCTTATTGTATGCCTGTAACTCCAAAAAAAAAGATACTGTCACTCCTACCAAAGAGGTGACAATTGTAGAATTTGATGCCGCTTCTACGACCGAAAACATTACCTTGAATAGTTTTAAGGTAACTAGTAAAATAACCAATGCAGGCAATGGCGACATTACCGAACATGGTCATGTATACTCTTCAAGCAGCGATACGCCTACACTTTCTGATAGTAAAAAAGATTTGGGGGCAAATGGTGGCCCTTTTCCAGCGGTTTTTGCAAATACCATTGGAGATTTAAAACCAGAAACGAAGTACTTTGTGAGACCATTTGCCAAAAATGAAAAAGGTGTAGTATATGGTAAAACGGTAGAAGTACTGACTCTTGCTGAAGACAAAAAGTTTGCCCCTGCTATTGACGACAATACCAAAATAGAAGAAATAAAAACCGATGAGTTTAAGATTACCAACACCCTTGCTAATGATGGGGGTTCTAAAATTACCCAATATGGTCATGTTTATTCCGAAATCAACCCAAGTCCGTCTGTTAGTGATTTAAAGACGGAATTAGGCGGTACCGATGGCCCTTTTCCTTTCTCTTTTTCTAAGACTTTTACGGGTCTTAAGTCAAATACGAAGTATTATATTCGTGCTTATGCTCAGAATGAAAAAGGAATTAGTTATGGAAAAACGGCAGAAGTGACTACGGCAGCCGTAATTGTGACATCGACTCCGAGTATAGATGATAACTCTAAAATAGAAGATACTCAAATAGAGTCATTGAGAATAAGTAGTACGATTAGCAATAGTGGTAATTTAGAAATTACTCAACATGGACATGTATATTCTTCTACGGAAAAAATACCCACTACTACTAGTTCTAATACCCAGCTTAATGCTACCAAAGGTCCATTTCCTCTTAAGTTTACCAGCGAAATAAAAAGTCTTAAGGAAGGAACAATCTATTATGTAAGACCTTATGCAACCAATGCTAAAGGTACAGCTTACGGTAAAGTGCAAGAAGTAAATACACTTGCTATTAAACCACCTGTTATCAGTAATAGCAATGTTTCAAGAGCGATGACCTATAATTCTGTTACCTTAGAAAGCGCGCTTGGCGGCGATGGTGGAGCTCCTATTACTGACTATGGTCATTTGATAGGAACCTCAGTTCCGACATTGGCGTCCAATACGGGAAAAATAACATTGGGAAAATACGAAGGGAGTTTTCCGAAAAATTTCAAAAGTACCTTTGGTAATTTGAAGGAAAATACCATTTATTATGTAAGATCATACGCTACCAATATAAAGGGTACAACCTATGGAGAGTCGATTATACTGCCTACTCCTGAGGCCGAACCTACTTTTACTAAGCCTGCTAGTATAGAAGATGTACCTATTTATAGTTTGGAATTGGTCATAAAAACCGCAAATACTTCTGATGCTGGTACAGATGATAAAGCGTACGTAAAACTCAATGACGCAATGAATAACTATTATCTTGATTTACCGAAAGATGACCGCGAAAAAAATCAAACGGATAGTTATTATATTCTTGATCCTTCTCTCAAAACCATAAAAGACATTAAATATCTCACAATAGGCAAAGAAGGAACTGATGCTTGGAGCATGGGAAATATTACAATTCGAGTAAACGGCTACCAAATTTATGTCAATAATTTAACTTCTAATCCGCTTACTATCGATGGTAATGATGGCTATTCGCCTAAATATACGATTTCATCTGCCGATTTACGGAGGAGTTCTCAGTGGTCATATACTGCTAACCCACTGATTTATCAATCCTCCCGTACAATTTCTAATGCAATGCTAGAATTAATGATAGCCAGTGTTTTTGGAAATGAGCTCAATGGAAGTTTTCAAGCCTCAAAAAAAGTAGCCTGGGAAGAAAAAGCAAGCGCAGTAGAAGTGACGTATAAAGGAGTGGATCGTGTTGCAGTAAGGGTAAATTTGTACGAGAGAACCCAAAAATCAATCATTGATTTTGTACTAGCCGTGCCATGTGTTTCGGGAATCATTCAGTTTACAATTTTGAACCCCGTAGGTAGCACTAACAATCCTGCGGTCTCTACTTCTATTCATACTTATTTTGACTATCCTTCTATACAGAGAAAGTTAGCCGTGCATCTAAATCGAACTTTGAATTTGCCAATGTGTAAAACCAAAGTCAATGCTGATGGTAGTATTAGCTATTGGTGATTCTCTTAAAGCATTTATAACTTCTGAAATCTTAGCCTCATGATCATTTTTGGAACAAAAGCTAAACTACTTCGAACTGATAAAGTAGAGCAAGAAATCTGTGCTCATTGTGGAGCACAACATAGTATTTATGTCAGTATATTTCAACGCTATTTTCACATCTTTTGGATACCATTTTTCCCTATTGGGAAGGCTAAGGTGTCGCAGTGTGGGCATTGCCGGCAAACTCTTCAGGCTCATGAAATGCCGTTGTCGCTTGAGACAACCTCCAAATTGATTGCTGCCCAAGCGAGTACGCCTGTTTGGACGTTTGCTGGTTTAGCGCTTTTGGGTATTTTCACCACTTGGGGGATTATTTCGGATCAACAAAAAGACAAAGAAACATTGACATTTGTGACTACTCCTCAATATGGAGATGTGTATGAGGTCAAATTGGGAGACAAAGCCTATACGCTCTTTCGGGTAGCAGAAGTACAAGCAGACTCCATTTTGTTTTATCCACATCAGTACGAAACCACCAAATCTACTGGCTTGATTGATTTGAGGATTGACAGTGATAAGAAAAATCAATATGATGCTCGACGCATAGCTTTGGCTAAATTATCATTAAAAAACATGATTGATGAAGGTAAAATATTAGGTGTTTATCGTGAAAATTGAAACAACTATAATTCTTTAAAAATGGATGAAGATAAAATAGACAAAGCAATACATGTCATAAAAAAAGGCATGGCGATTTGGGATGCTTGCCAAAGACTAAAAGCGGCATTGGACACAACAGCAGATTCGGCAGGGTTTGTGATTGGGAGGGTATTCAATCGTGGAGCTCCTGCCTCAAACTGTGAAGTTTATATTTGGGACGTACTTCTTGGTGATGTTACTCCTTTACAAATTACTACTTTGGGGAAAGTAGAAAAAAACAACAATGCTTATATAGTTCGTACAGACCATGAGGGGTATTTCTGTTTTGCTTTTACATGGGGGGGGTATCAGATAGGCTCTGATGTGTCAAGTGTTACTGCACAAACGGCGGTTTTTTGGGAAGGAGGAACTCCTGTGGTAAGGTCGGCTCCCAATCGAAGATTACTTATCAAGCCCATTGTAGATTTAAGTAGTTTGGGCAGTATGATAGATGACCGAAGCGTAATCAGTGTAATTGGGAACTTAATAGAATCTCAGAAGCGAATCCAACTTGTAGGCTATCGATGTTTTGATATAGGGTTTGGAACGTATCGTCCATAGTGTTTTGAGAGATACAGGATTGAGTTTAATCAAAATATTACTAAAATGAAAACAACATCGACAGATACAGTATTGACGGAATCACATGTTCATTCTTTTCAGCAGTTTATTGTTGCTCTTGTGACCATACCAATAGTAGGTTGGCTATATGCATATGCACTTTGGTATATACCGGTAGTGTTCCTGAGAATAGTTGCACTGGTATTGATCTTAGTGCCGGGAGCTATTTTAGCCACAAGTTTGGTAAAAATCCGTGCCCTTACCAACCAGCGGCTCGTAATGGTAGGTAGCTTTTTGGGCAGTGGATGTGCTTTCTATATTAGTTGGGCCATCTGGTTAAGTTTGGCATTAAATCTCGAAAGCTTTTCTTCTTTTTTGGTGTTTACGTTTCCAATTACGCATGTTGACTATTCGGGGGTAGCTCATTTAGTGTTCCACCCTTCAGAAATGTTTAGCCTGATGACCAAGATTGCGACAACGGGAGTCTGGGCAATAAGGGGGAACAATGTGTCAGGAGGGATGCTTTATATAGTCTGGATTGTTGAATTCTTCGCTGTTTTGATTGGTACGTGGATGATGGTTATAACTATATTGACTGAAACAGGTTCTCCTCAAAAATAACATTCTTTTAGTATGACAACTCCTTTAGAATTTATGATGATGCGCCCAACACAGGGCGCTAGAATAGACCCTCAGAGCAATGAATTTGGGGATGTGAGAGTTGGAAGTAATGGCAAGGCAAAAGCGCATTATGGTTGGGACTTATTTGCTAGAATTGGTACTCCTGCACGTGCAATCGCAAACGGAACGTTGACCTACAGGAATGATCCTGGAGGCTATGGGGAGCAATTAATTTTAAAATTTGGTTACTTAGGTACTACCTATTATGCTCAATATGCTCACTTAAGTAAGGAGATTTCAAAGGCTTCGGTTCAAGTAAGCGAGGGTGAGATAATTGGATATACGGGCAACAGTGGAAATGCCAAAAGCAAACATCTAGGAGATATGCATTTACATTTTGAGATTCGGTATAAAGACCCTGTTCCAAAAGGAAGTAAGTTTGAATTTCGTAAAGATCCGCAGGAAATACTAGGCCGTTATCCGTTTTTACATTCTAAAGATAATGCTACTGAGATCTTCTTTAAGGCAGTAGATTTCCTTAGTCAATAAATAAAGGAAACGCTCCCTCATTCAATTATAGAAGACGATTGCCGCTTTATACCAACTGCTCAAAGTCGAGCGAATACTTTTCCGTTTGAAAAGCTACTAAAATAGAAGCCGTCTGTTTTGAACAAGGATACATAGGTATTAAAAATGGAAAATTTCTACTTCACAGTTTGCCTCTTCATGTAAAATCAAAACAGGTGCCTCCAATTTTAAGGAACAAAAAACACTATCCCAAACACAGATAGATTCGCTTTTTAGGATTCTATACTACTTAATCACACTGGAAGCAGAGCGTCCGCAGATTGCTATGAGCCTCAGCATGCATTGTGGTTTTATAAATAGTATCCGCCAATAGCCTTTTTAGAGATTTGTTTTTACTTGCCAAAACCATAACATATCTACTAATTCTAACTTTGGTGTATTTTGTAAGGGCAAGTATTCGTTATTGGGAAAATGGTTTGAATTCATTGAAAAACAGCCCTAAAACGTAAAATGATCATGAAAAAAACAGCTCTTATTTTTGCTCTTCTTGCTGCTTTTAAAAGTATATTAGTTGTAGCTTCGGTTTCGCAAACAGCTCCTAAAATCCAAGTAGCTCTTCTGCTCGATACCTCTAATTCTATGGATGGATTGATAGATCAGACCAAAGCTCAATTGTGGAAAATGGTTAATCATCTTATCAAAGCAAAACGAGGCAATGAAAGCCCAGTGATTGAAATAGCGCTTTATGAATATGGGAATAGTAACCTTGCCGCAGGAGAAGGCTACCTCCGCATGGTCAATGCCCTGACCACCGATGTGGATGATATTTCAGAAAAACTTTTCGCACTTTATACGAAAGGTGGAGAGGAATTCTGCGGTTGGGCTATCGGGAGTGCTACGACTAGCTTAGCATGGTCGGAGTCTAATGTCGACATGAAAATTATCTTTATTGCGGGCAATGAACCTTTTAATCAAGGACCAACCGATTATCGAAATGCATGCACAACTGCGCAAAACAAAAGCATCCTTATCAATACTATTTTTTGTGGTAATTGGAAAGAGGGTGTCAGAACCCACTGGCAAGATGGTGCTAGTCTTGGTAAAGGACTGTATTTTAATATTGATAAGGATCGCAAAATTGAGCATATACCTACTCCCTATGATGACACTCTTTTTGCGCTTAATCGCCAGCTCAATGAGACATATATCGCCTATGGAAAACACGGTGAGAGCAAATTGAAAAAACAAACAGAGCAAGATGCTAATGCTGCCAACTATGGAAAAGCTAATGTGTCATTGCGTACATCTTATAAAGCAAAAGGTGGATATCGTAACGAAAGTTGGGATTTGATCGACGCTTCTGAGCAGAATCCTCAATTGATAGAAACGCTTAAGGTAGAAGATTTGCCCGAAAAGATGCGCCTTATGTCTACCGCTGAACGGAAAAAATATATTGGTAGCAAACAAATAGAGCGCAGTAAGATCAAAAAACAGATCATTGACCTAGATACAAAAATGCAGGCCTTTCTGCTCGAAAAACTGCCTAAAAGTGAAAGTACTAAAACACTTGACAAAGTCATGTTGGAAGGGCTTACAACGCAGCTAAGAGAACATGGGTTTGAAATAAAACCATAGTTAGAGTCTATCAAGTGTTGGTTTTGATTGACTAAAACAAAAAAACTTTTATATAGGGCTGCGTAACATCAGTTAGTTATTGAAATGGGGGCAGAAAACAATTGGAAACAACGAACGCTGGAAGAACTGGAAAATGAGGTTTGGAGTGACGAAATGAAAGAGGAAACCTATTTGATTCAAACATGCGCTCAATTACGAAAAAAACGGTTAGTAGATTTTACAACCGAAGACCTCAGAATCATGATTGGACAAAGGATCGGTTTACTGTATTTGATTCCCCTTGCTCTCGAAGTCCTCCATTCAAATGTGCTTGCTGCTGGCGATTTTTATGAGGGCGACTTATTAGTGTCTGTCTTGAGAAGCGATGAAACGTATTGGCAACGCGAAAAGAAACAGTGGCAACGGGTAATTGCCCTGATTGAAAAAAATCGGAATATATTATCAATAACTCACATTGCCCCTGTTATCGAAAAACGCTAGATGGAAGCGTATGATGATTTTGTGAAGATAAACCCCAAAAAATAAGTTTGTTATCCCAATCCCTCCAAAATCTGCTTCAATACCGCCTGAGCCGACCAGAGGCGGTTGCCTGCCTGCTCTACTACGATAGACTGCGGGCCGTCAATCACTTCGTCGGTTACTTTGACGTTGCGACGGACGGGCAAACAGTGCATAAACTTGCCGTGGTTGGTCAAATCCATTTTTTGTTGGGTAATCATCCACGACGGGTCTTTGGTCAGTACTTTACCATATTGTTGGTAGGATGACCAGTTTTTGGCATAAATAAAATCGGCTCCCGCAAACGCTTCGTCCTGATTATAAATCACTTTTGCATTGTTCAAGTACTCAGGATTCAGTTCGTAGCCTTCGGGATGAGTTACTACAAAATCCACATCGCGGCGGGTCATCCATTCGCAAAACGAGTTGGCTACCGCTTGAGGAAGTGCTTTAAAATGAGGTGCCCAAGTCAGCACTACTTTGGGGCGTGCTGTGGTTTTGTATTCTTCTATCGTAATACAATCAGCCAAGGATTGAAGCGGGTGGCGCGTCGCCGACTCAAGGTTGACGATAGGAACACCTGCGTATTTTTTGAATTGATTCATGACCAATTCGGCATAGTCTTTCTCGCGGTCTTGCAGCCCTGCAAAGGCTCTAACGGCCAAAACATCGCAGTATTTACCCATTACGGCAGCGGCTTCTTTTACGTGTTCGGCATTACCACCGTCCATGATTACCCCTTCTTCCAATTCCAATCCCCAGCTGTCTTGCCCTACGGTCATTACCATGGTGTTCATGCCAAGATTTTGAGCAGCGCGCTGCGTGCTTAGTCGGGTACGGAGACTTTGATTGAAAAACAATAACCCGATGGTTTTGTTTTCACCAAGGTGTTTGTGAGAAAAAGGTGACTTTTTAAGCTGAAGTCCCTCGTTTACAAGGGTATCAATGTTGGTTACATCATGTACCGAAAGAAAATGTCGCATTTCTGAAATGAAGGTGGTGTTGTAGAAAAAACAAAATTGCAAAATTGTTTTAATAACCACCTCTTTTAAAGGAATAGTTATAAAAAAAGGGACAATAAAAGTTATATTGACTTTTATTGTCCCTTTTTTAGAAAATATGATTTAAAATTCCGTAGGGGCAGGCCTTGCGTCTGCCCCATTTATGTCAGTCAATAACGCAGATCAGGGGGCACACGCAAGGCCTGCCCCTGCGAAATACTATGTGGTCACACGCAAGGCCTGCCCCTGCGAAATACTATGTGGTCACACGTAAGGCGTGCCCCTACGAAAAACTATGTGGTCACACGTAAGGCGTGCCCCTACGAAAAACTATGTGGTCACACGCAAGGCGTGTCCCTACGAAATACTATGTGGGCACACGCAAGGCGTGCCCCTACGAAATACTATGTGGGCACACGCAAGGCGTGCCCCTACTGAATGCCTACTGCCTTTTTAAACTCTTCGTCAGTTGGTTTAATTTTTGAAGCAAAAAAATGCGTCAATTTTCCATTTTCATCCACTATGTATTTGCAGAAATTCCACGTAGGTGCTTTGTCATTCCAGCCGTTGAGTGACTTATCTGAAAGCCATTTGTAAAGTGGATGTTGATTTTCTCCTACAACGTCGATTTTAGAAAACATTTGGAAAGTCACGCCGTAGTTTTTCTTACAAAAGGTAGCAATTTCGTCGTTGCTGCCTGATTCTTGTGCACCAAAGTTGTTGGCAGGGAAGCCCAATACCACGATTTTATCTCCGTATTGTTCGTGGAATTTTTGCCAGTCAGCATACTGAGGAGTGTAACCGCAAGCAGAGGCTACATTGAGCAACACAATCTTCTTGCCCTTATACTTGTTCAATGATATTTCTTGATTGCCAATAAGGGTCTTCATTTTGTAATCATACACAGAAGCGGCAGGTTTGATGTTTTCGGTGTTAGTTTTGATTTCCTTTTTGTTGGCAAAAATGCCCGTAATGAGTGACAAAAGCATAACAAACATGGTTTTGATAGTAGCCATTATAGATAAGGATTAGAGTTAAAAACTGTACTGTTAGTAACGAAATGGGTTAGATGATTGTTCAAACAAACAAAGCAAGTTTTAGAAGGAAGCTAAAATTTCTTGATATGAAATCAGAAAGATAGCAATCACCGCTACTAGAAGTCCCCATTTGTTGAGAGACTGTAGTTTTTCTTTGAAAAATAGCCATGCCAAAAATGACGATACCAACATGCTTGACACATTGTAAATCGGGAAAACAAAGGCTGCACTGTTGCCGAAAGCACTGAGGGCTTTTAACAAAAAATAAAAAGAAAGGAAATTGGGTAGCCCTAAAATAAGCCCTCCTACAATGCTCCTTAGGCTGAGTTGGTCGTTGGTGGTCAGTATTTTGATGATTAAGAAAATAGTGCCAATCAAAATAGCACCTGTACAGGCAATTGCCGTAAAAAGGGCAGATTGGGAAGGCTCGTAAAAAGTGGCACTGATGTAATTGATGAGGGTATTGTTGGTACCGCTCGCTAAAAACAACAATACAGGTAAAAATAGTAGCAGCCCACTGCTTGAAGTTTTTGTTTCTCCTTTTTTGAGTGTACTCAAAGCTAAGGCGACCAAAGCAAGCAATAGTCCTAAATAATTTAAAAATGTGAAGTCTTTGTTGTTGTTTTTGAAAATAAATAATCCGAACAATACCGGAATCACTAACGACATATTGCTGGCTAATGCGGCTGTTGTAACACCCACTTGGGTAGTCGTGGAGCCTATCAATACAAATACTACCACAAACATAATCCCCAATGCCAATGTAAGTAAAGTAGGGACGCTGGTCCATGCGGCGTGAGTATATTGGGTAGGGTCGGGCATGAGTAGCAGCCCCATCGCCACACAAGTATAATAATTGAATATTACCGCATGGAGCGAATTGACTTTATATTTAGGAAAAGACCTCATTATCAAATATAAAGCCACAGTAAAGGCGACAGCAAGTAGAAAGTAAATCATCGTAGCAAAGAAAAATAGTGGGTGTTGGGTAAGAAAGTTCGGAAGGAAGTTGAGGATTACGAACGCGATTTTAGCAAAAACGTTTATCTAAACAAAAACAGTCCGTAATATTGCACTCTTAAATTTTGACCACCAATAAAGTATGCAACTAGATAGAACTCAAGCACCCGATTTTCGCACCATTGAATCGGTTCAATTTCCTACTCCTCAGGTCGTGACTTTAGACAATGGTCGGCCGCTATACGTAGTCAATGTGGGAGAGCAGCCGGTGGTGAGGCTTGAGGTGCTTTTTGAAGCAGGAACTTGGCACGAACAAACCGAAGGAGCATCATTTTTTACAATAAAAATGCTAACTGAAGGTACCAAAAACTTTAGTTCGGCGCAGATTAGTGGGCATTTTGACAAAATTGGCGCCTTTGTAGATTTAAGTCATACCCCCGACCGCGCCAATGTCATGGTGTATGGGCTTACCAAGCATTTAGGTTCCATTTTGGAGATGGTGTCTGAAATGCTTCAAGAGGCAACCTTTCCTGAGAAAGAGTTTAACGATTTGCGGAATATTACGCTTCAAAATCTTCGGATCAATCTTGAAAAAAATGCGTACGTAGCCACTCATCAATTTAAAAAGCACCTTTTTGGCACCGCCCACCCTTACGGGCGTAGCCAAAATGAAGCAACTATAAAGGCATTACTAACTTCAGACTTGCAAAATTTCTACCATCAACGCATCAAAGGGCGACCTTTTCGCGTATTCTTATCTGGGCAGGTGGGAGAAAAAGAGATTGCGCTCGTAAATCAGTTTTTAGGCCAACAAAAAACAGTCGAATCGATACTTGAGCTACCTTCGCGCGAAATCACTCCTCAAACCGAACCTCTATGGTTGGAAAAAGAAGGGGCGGTGCAGTCGTCTATTCGAGTAGGGCGGAGACTTTTCAAGCGACAACACCCCGATTTTTATCGGATGATAGTTGCCAACGAAATCCTAGGAGGGTACTTTGGATCACGCCTGATGAAAAACATTCGCGAAGACAAAGGCTTTACTTATGGCATCTCTGCGAGTTTGGTGCCAATGCGCCAAGAAGGATACTGGGTGATTGGGACCGATGTAAAAAAGGAGTTTGCCCAAGTTACTTTGGATGAAGTACAGAAAGAAATTACCTCCCTCCAAAATGAACTTGTACCGGCTGATGAGTTGGAAGTAGTTAAAAATTATATGGCGGGAGAATTTGCGGGCTCTCTCAATACTCCCTTCGAAATCGCAGATAGGGTCAGATTGATGGTACTTGAAGGATTGGATGTTGATTTCTATTCCAACTATATCCAACGGTTACGCGTCGTAACAGCAGAGGAGATTCAAAACATGGCGCGTGAATACTGGCAATGGAATGAATTGCAGCGAGTGATTGTAGGATAATCTCTAATTAAATTGAGTGATAATTAACTAGTGTACAAACACTTAAAAAGAATGAAGCAAATTGTATTAGCGGTAATGGCCGCCGTGTTTTTGGTATCGTGTCAAAATATGTTGGACAATGAAGGGCAGAAGAACCTCGAGCTCAACGAACAAGCAATTCAGAATTATATTACTTCCAAAAAGCTCACAATGGAAAAAAGCCCTTCTGGGTCGGGGCTTTATTATACTTACTTAAAGTCTAATTCTGGCGGTACAAAACCCAAAGTAGGTGATGAAGTAGCGATTCATTATACACTTTTTACGCTTCAAGATGTAAAGTTTGACAGTACGGAGCGCGTAGCCAATAAGCCTCTGACTTACATTTATGGGGTCAACTCGCTAATTGCTGGTATGGATGAGGCCATGTCGATCATGCGTACGGGTGATAGAATGTTACTTCTTATGAACCATTTTTTAGCTTTTGGTAGTCAGTCTGACAATATACTTCCGGCCTATTCGGCAATAGGAGCCGATTTGGAATTAATGAGTGTACGTACGGAAGACCAACGTATTGAAGATTATATCACAACCAAGCAACTTGCCGTGACAGAACTGTCATCCACAGGGCTTCGTTTTATTCGTACAGCTACCACTACTGAGAATAAAGTAGCCGCAGGAGAGGTGGTGAAAGTGAAATACACTGGCAAACTATTGAATGATAAGCAGTTTGATTCGGGCGAAATTCAAGTACGTGTAGGCGGAGGGGGTGTTATCAAAGGTTTTGATGAAGGCGTGAGTAAGATGCGCTACAACGAAAAAGCGATTTTGGTATTTCCTTCTTCCTTGGGCTACGGAACTCAAGGCTCAGGCACGACTATTATGCCTTATGCGCCTTTGGTATTTGAAGTGGAGGTCGTGAAATAGAAAAGGTTCTCGATTGTCTTTCATAACGCTGGCGATGTTCTGAACGTCGCCAGCGTTTTTTTTAGAATCTTTTGAGGGCAAGTTCTGCTACTGTTTGCCCAATCGACAGGGAAGAAGTAGCGGCTGGCGAAGGGGCATTGCACACATTGATAGTATGCGGACGCTCAATGATGCTGAAGTCATCCAAAAGCCCTCCTTCGCGGTCGCAGGCCTGTGCTCTGACACCCGCCCCGCCGGGGATAAGGTCAGAAGATTGGATTTCTGGAATCAACTCTTGCAATGCTTTCGTAAAAGCCGCTTTCGAAAACGAACGGTACATTTCTCCTAAACCTGTTTTCCAATATTTGGCAGCTACTTTCTGGAAGCCAGGCCAAGTGAGGGTTTTCCACAATTCTTTAAAATGAATGTCGAGCTTCTCGTAGCCTTCGCGTCTAAAAGCCAAAACAGCATTGGGACCTGCTTCTACCCCGCCTCCTATCATTCGGGTAAAGTGTACGCCTAAAAAGGGAAAATTAGGGTCAGGAACAGGATAAATCAGGTTTTTGACTAAGTGTTGCTTCTCAGGTTTTAACTCAAAATACTCTCCTCTAAAAGGAATAATGCGTAAATGAATCGGTTCTTTTTGGGTAAACTGAGCCACTTTGTCGGAATATAAGCCTGCGCAATTGATTACCAACTTGGCTTCATAATAGTTTTGCTCGGTGATTACCATCGAGATTTTCTCATTTTGCCTTATTTCGATGACGCGTTGTCCCAATACCAATTTACCACCAAGTTTCTGCACTTTTTCGGCGTATTTTTCGCATACTACTTTGTAGTTGATAATACCCGTTTGAGGAACAAAAAAACCTTTAAGTCCTTGTACATGAGGTTCATATTCGCGTAGCCCATTGAGGTCAAGCATTTTGAGGCCAGTCAGACCGTTTTGTTGGCCTCTTTCATACAGGCCGTCGAGAATCGGAACTTGCTCGGGACGAGTAGCTACTACAATTTTTCCACAGAGTTCAAACGGAATATTTTCTTTCTGGGCAAAATCCACCAACATCTTATAACCATTGATACAGTTGGTGGCTTTGAGGCTACCGGGTTTATAATAAAGCCCCGAGTGAATCACTCCACTGTTGTGGCCCGTTTGGTGCATAGCCACCTCATGCTCTTTCTCAATGATTACTAAGCTTAGTTTAGGGTTTTTCTCCTTGATTTTCAGGGCGGTAGCGAGTCCTACTATGCCTCCTCCAATCACTGCAATGTCGTATATTTTCTCCAATGTAATTTTGCGTTTTGTGTACTGCAAAGTTAGATTAAACTCAGTAATTTTGACGCATGAAGAAGACCATAATCAATTTCTATACGGCGTTTTTAGGTTTTAAAGATTATTTGTTTCGGGAAGGGATAATGAAAGTCCCTTTTTACGCTTTTCGCAGGATATTTATCAAACAAACCGTGAAGAAACTGGGCGAGGGAGGATTTGTAATGATGAATGTCGAATTTCGAAATGGAAAAAATATTGAAATTGGGGAAGGGTGTTTTATCAATAAGCATACGTTGCTCGATGGTCGTGGCGGTAAGCTGCTCATCGGCAATCATGTAGATATAGCGCAAGAAGTCAATATTTGGACACTCTCACACGACCCACACGACGATTTTCATAAGGTATGGGGCAAAGAGGTGATTATTGAAGATTATGCCTGGATTGCATCACGAGCCACGATTATGCCAGGCGTGCGGATTGGTCGTGGTGCAGTAGTTGGAGCTGGTAGTATAGTCACCAAAGACGTTCCGCCAATGATGATGGTAGCAGGCGTACCCGCCCAAATAGTGGGAGAGCGCAAAAGCAGCTTAAAGTATAAACTAGACTGGCAGCCTTGGTTTAAGTGATTGCCCAAACTTCCCATGTATCACCCTGAAATAGCTTGACAGATTTAGGATTCATTTTTGGTCACTGAAAT